>SCPN01000461.1_pt1 | contig 35182 bp, 56 predicted proteins | sample 6106831 | NCBI WGS metagenome assembly SCPN01 (sample SAMN10720447, study PRJNA508395) | human gut metagenome | isolation source: Participant 1, 0 month
AATAGTTGCTGGATCGTTAATAAAAGAATTGTTAGATAAATATAATATTACTGAAGAGAAGAACTAGCAAAACCACTGGATCAATTAGAACCTGTGTTAAAAATAAAAAGAGACAGAGGATAATGTTTGATACCATTTCTTATAATTCAGGATATATTTAGTTATATTCCATTAGCAACACCGGACAGAAGGGAGTGAAAGTCAGGTATTGGATCGATAATTACTACCGGAACGGTTTACTAATCTATTTGATACAGATGAAATGTATAATTTGGTAAAACACTTAACGAGTATAGCGAAAAGGATATACACAATATGGTGATAGAAACTCAAGAACAACTTTTATGGGAATGTCATGCAAGCGAGTTCCTGTTACTTGAGAGAAAGGACAAGTCTGATATATGGACGAATCAGAATGTTGAACTGATAAATATACCATATTATAGTAAAACACAAGTATGACTTTAGTATATTAATGAATATCATACCAAGCTGGTCAGAAAAAAAACAAAAGCATTGTATTTTTTTGAACCATGTATTTACAGATAAGATATATCTGAACTTTTACTATATGGAATAAGTGGACGTGAAAGGTAGGCGGAAAATGAAACGTATGAGATAACAGATGATTTTAATGATTCAAGATATATGGATACATCATTTGGAAATCTGGAGATCTGTACACCGATGGAACCATTTCGGATCAGCAGAGGTGGCTTTATATCAGAAGGTTATGGGAAATGTCAGACAAAGATCATGCTAGCACAGAAAGGCTTTGTGTTTGAAAGCAGTGCGGTCGAAAATGAGATAGAGGTAATAAGAATATCTGGAACGATCAGAATAATCTGGATACATTATTTTCATTTGATAAATATAAAGAAAAAGCAGGTACAGTGACTGGCAAAGTTATTACGAAAATTTAATGCTGATTTGAAAACGCCGGTATTGACAAAATTGTGGATGAGATGAACCATCAGATAGCAGAATATGCGGCGAAAAAAATAGACTAAATTATAAAATGGGGATTACATGAAAAATGTAAAAATAAAAGAGCATTATTAGGCGTGATGATAGGGTATGCTTTAAGGTTGTTCGGCAGATAAAAGCGATACTGGGAGTACGCAGATTGAGACAGCAGTGAATGGAAAAGCTGATATCCAGGTTTTAAGCGAAAGCCAGAAGGGACGATGCCGGACAGGAGGGGAAATTACCTTTTACGGATTCTGGAATTGTATATACGAAGCAGGACGAAACGGAAATGGGGATCTGCTTTATTATTTTGATGAGAAACCGGTATTTCAGTTGCTCTATGTTCAAAAGGAAATGACCACAATGCTGTTGATGTTACAACAGGGGAAAATATTGAGGCAATGCACAGATAATAGCGCTGACACTTTTATCTGTATATAATGGAAGGATATATTATCTGTCGGAGGATGATGACAGTATGGATCTGGCTATAAAAAGCCGTGATATGATGGGGACAGATGACAAAAAGGCGGCGGAACTTTCAGCGCAGTATTTTGGAACAGATGCATGGAATTATGGAAAATATATATTTGTTGCGGCATATACCGATGTAAGTGGATCGTCTGATGCTAAAACAAGAGAGAGTGATTCGAGCAGATCGTCGCTTTGCAATAAATCTTGAAAATGGAGATGTAAATATCGCAAAGAGATTCGGAACAGATAGAAACGAGCGGAGTTTTTGTGCTGAGTGGTTACGATGGAAATAAAATTGATATTTACAGGACATATGACAAAAATGTTTTAATTATGATCTTGAGAGGGGCACGCTGTCAGATGCACCGGAACTTACGGAAAAGCTGGCGGACAAGCATATAGTAGAGGGCAATCCTGATGGAAACACTTATTTTATCAGCACAAATTCCTATATGTATGGAGTAAATAGTACTGACAAAGCATAATGCTGCAATATGTCTACAGGCGAAGAAGAAATGCTATATTCACCGGCAAATGAGGGCGAAGAGGTCGGAAGTAGTGGATTTACATCGGTCGGAGACGAGGATGTTATAATAGATATACAAAACCAGTTTTGGAGGAACACTTCATTGTTTCTATTTGGACACGGATAGGGAGAACTGACAGAAGTAAAAGGTGGATTTACAACAGATCATAAAACTCTTGGGATTGATTGTGCAGGAGATAACGGCTTTGTATACAGTTATCCTGTTGACATGAAAAGACGGACAGGCGGTTTACGATGGAAAGTTTCAACTTAGATTTATGTCTATTCAGGAGTTTCTCGGCAAAGGAAATGAATATAAGGTAGTTTATTAGCACACGGATATGAAGGGATGCTGTGTGTTAAAAGGGGATAGAGGAAATCTATATGGTATTGGAAATAAGATCAATAACGAAAAAATATTCTGCGAAAACAGTGTTGGATAAAGTTTCGCTAAAACTTGAGCCGGGGATATATGGGCTTCTTGGTCAGAATGGTGCCGGAAAAAGTACTCTTATGAATATAATAGTCGGGATTTTGTCTCCGACATCAGGACAGGTAGTATATGATGGTCAGGAGATTTCGGCTCTCGGACGTGGATACCGCAAAATTCTTGGGTATATGCCCATGTGACAGTCAGTATGCCCTAACCTGTCAGGCGCAGAGTTTTTGGCGTATATGTCTGCTCTTAAGGACATACCTAAAAAGGAAAGAAAAGAGCGGATAAGCTGGGCGGTAGAACAGGTAAATATGCAAAATGAACTGGGAAAGAGACTTGATGCATACTCAGGAGGAATGAAGCAGAGGATTCTTCTGGCATCGGCGCTGCTTAATGATCCGGATGTTCTTGTACTCGATGAACCGACGGCGGGGCTTGATCCTAAAGAACGTATCAGGATCAGAAATCTGATTTCTAAAATATCAGAAAATAAGATCGTTCTTATAGCAACACATGTAGTATCTGATATTGAATTGATCTCGCGGATGGTGATACTGTTAAAGGGTGGAAAAGTATTAAGAAATGATACTATATCGAAGCTGACAGATGAAATTTCTCCATGTGTATCTGAGGTTGTATGTGATATTGATGAGATCGTGCGGTTGGAAGAAAAATATCTCATTTCAAATATTGTGAGTGACGGAAAAGGGCATGGGTACGTCTGATATCAGATAAAGGTATTGATGGATGGAAATCTGCACCGGCAGTCCCATCACTGGAAGATGTGTATTTATATCATTTTGGCATTGAAAAGATAATATGTAAATGGGGACAGGGTATGCTGTATGGATATGAGTTAAAAAGCTGTTTCGCCATAAAATAATTGTTGTACTGATATTTATATGTATTTTGCAAATGTAATATTCACACTTCTTGCAGCCGGATACTCTGGTGATGAATACACGGCTGAGGAGTATAGAGCATATTGGAATATGATATCGGACTTAGTATGGATGATGCTGAGAGTTTTTCTTACGATGCGTCAGAAACAGCTTGAAAATTCGGATGAGCGCTGGCAGGAATTACAGCTTGTAAAAGATATATATAAAGAGGTTGAAGAAGGAGATCCTACAACGATTACATAGCTGGTGTGATAGAAGATGTACAAAACCGCCTTTAGTGTCAAAATTATTTTCGGACAGCAGATATTCAACAAGAAATCTACAGCATACGATACAGGATTATGAGAAGTAAGCAGTAAAGAGCTTACGGTACAAAATCCTAAAGGAACATTACTTATATTGCAGTCGAAAGTGGCTGATTACCTTATGATAAGTATGATAATACTCATAGCTTTTTCCTTGTAATTCCTGAAAGGAAAGCGGACGAAGTACTTTGGCCGCGACAGCTAAAGGGCACAAGGAGTCTGATAAGGGCAAAGTTCAATGTCTTACTAACGGTGACATCACTGCTGTATCTTATTTTCTATATAGAAAATATTAACTGCCGGACTATTGTATGGCGAAATAGATTTTACAGGATATATACAGTCAGTGCCGGCATACCGTAGGCACTTTATGATCTTATGATAGGACAGTTTATATTACTTGATCTGTTGTTAAAATTTATATATTTTGCATTGGTCGGAAGCTGTGTTTTGCAATCTGTATGCGTGGGAAAAGTATCATACATATAATATTTTTCATGGGGATTACAGTGGCTTTGGAAATTATGTTATATACATTTGTACCGGCAGATGGTCTGCTTGCACCGCTTAAGTATATAAATATCATTGCCCTTATGGATACAGATAAAATATCAGGCTGTTACATAAGTGTGTTAATCTGGCAGGGTATCCGGTAAGATTTATAAGTGTTGCAGTTATTACATATCTGGTGTCATTGATATTTATGTATTCTATGTTTATAAACAGATGGAAGCCGGGCTGTATCTTGTGGAACAAAAAACCTGCGTGATACATGTCACGAACGGAACATATACAAAAGCCATGGCAGATATGAAATCTGCGGTTGAGAAAAAAGCCACATAATAGCAGTACTTATTGCGGTTATGGTGATACAGATTATCGGTGTAAATAATTTTGTATATGAAAATGAACCAGATAAGGTCTATTACCGCACATATATGCAATATTTATCCGGTCTTTCACAGAGTGAAGCGACAAAATATGTAGATGAAGAAAATGCAAGGTATGTTGCCCCTGCTAAGTGAAAAGTTACAGCGCAAAACAGGGTAGAACACGAAAACTCACTCTTCCATATAAATCATGGCAGAAGGTGGCGGATGAATACGACAGGATATGTATGTTAAGGCAGGATGGAGAGGGATGTACAACTGACGTATCCGTATGGATTTGAACAGCTTATGAGCAGTGGTTCAAGATTTTACGTTATATCATATCTGATGCTTATAGTGATGCTTATGATCATATTTTCGGGAATATATGCGATTGACTATGAAGAAAACATGAATGAACTTGTTTCAGTCACATATCTTGAAAGAAAGAGTTATGCATAAGAGGATACTCTATTCTGCTATTATAGGGATAGTGTGCTTTATTATTGTATACCTGCCGGAATTTATTATCATATACGACAAGATAGGCATGTCTAATTATAACGTTGCGCCGGCAAGTCTGGAATTTATAACATTGTTTGGAAATTTAAAGATATGGCAGTGTATGGTGCTGTTTTATTTCATCAGATTATGCGGAACAGCGATTATAATAGTGTTTATAAGTTATTTATCGGAAAAATTAAAAAGCACGTCTGCGGCACTTGGGGTGGCAGCACTGGTTCTTGTCATTCCTGTGGTATTTGGATTTATGCGGTGGATGCCAGTCATAAATGCAAACATCATTATATAAAATAAATATAAAATGAAATATCACTGTTGACATTAAAATTCAATAGTGATATTTTATTTAGAAAAATTAGCACTCGAAAGAAATGAGTGCTAACAAAGATAAAGGAGGCAATATAATGAAATTAGTTCCATTATCAGACAGAGTAGTATTAAAACAGTTAGAAGCAGAAGAGACAACAAAATCAGGAATTATCCTTACAAGTTCAGCACAGGAGAAACCACAGGAGGCTGAGGTTATAGCAGTAGGACCTGGCGGAACAGTAGATGGAAAAGAAGTAAAATGCAGGTTAAAGAAGGTCAGAAGGTTATATATTCTAAATATGCAGGAACAGAAGTTAAACTTGACGGACAGTAATACATTATCGTAAGACAGAATGATATCCTTGCAGTAGTTGAATAAAATAAATCAGATCATATATCAATTAAAGAATAAAAAGAAAGGTCGAATAAATCCATGGCTAAGGAAATTAAATATGGCTCAGAAGCCAGGCGACTGGGTGCAGGCGTAGATAAATTAGCAAATACAGTAAAGGTTACACTTGGACCAAAAGGAAGAAACGTAGTACTTTGACAAAGCATACGGCGCACCGCTTATCACAAACGATGGTGTTACGATCGCAAAAGAAGTAGAGCTTGAGGATGCTTTCGAGAACATGGGAGCACAGCTTGTTAAAGAAGTTGCCACAAACAAATGACGTAGCTGGAGATGGAACAACAACAGCTACAGTTCTTACACAGGCAATGGTTCAGGAAGGTATGAAAAACCTTGAAGCAGGAGCTAACCCGATAGTTCTCCGCCGTGGTATGAAGAAAGCTACAGACAAAGCTGTAGAGGCACTCAAAGAGATGAGCCAGAAAGTTAAAGGAAAAGAGCAGATCGCTAAGGTTGCTGCTATTTCTGCAGGTGATGAGGAAGTCGGTAATCTCGTAGCAGACGCTATGGAGAAGGTTACAAACGATGGTGTGATCACAATTGAAGAGTCAAAGACAATGCAGACAGAGCTTGACCTTGTAGAAGGTATGCAGTTTGACCGTGGATATGTTCTGCATATATGGCTACAGATATGGATAAGATGGAAGCAGTAATTGATGATCCATATATCCTTATCACAGACAAGAAGATTTCAAACATTCAGGAAATACTCCCATTACTTGAGAAGATCGTTCAGGCTGGAGCAAGACTTCATCATTGCAGAAGATGTTGAGGGAGAGGCTCTTACAACACTTATTGTAAATAAACTCCGTGGAACATTCAACGTGGTAGCAGTTAAGGTCCTGGATATGGTGACAGAAGAAAAGCAATGCTTGAGGATATCGCAGTTCTTACAGGTGGTCAGGTAATAAGCTCTGATCTTGGACTTGAACTTAAGGATACTACCTTGATATGCTTGGACGTGCAAAATCTGTAAAAGTTCAGAAAGAGAACACAGTGATAGTTGATGGTGCCGGAGATAAGGATGCTATCGCAGGAAGAGTAAGCCAGATCCGTGGACAGATAGATGAGACAACATCTGAGTTCGATAAAGAAAATTACAGGAGCTGTCTTGCAAAGATGGCTGGCGGTGTAGCAGTTATCCGTGTAGGTGCCGCAACAGAGACAGAGATGAAAGAAGCAAAACTTCGTATGGAAGATGCCTTAAACGCTACAAAGGCAGCAGTAGAGGAAGGAATCATCGCAGGTGGTGGATCTGCATACATCCACGCATCAAAGAAAGTTGCAGAGCTTGTTAATACATTAGAGGGAGACGAAAAGACAGGTGCAAGGTTATCCTTAAAGCACTCGAGGCTCCACTTTACTACATCTCTGCAAACGCAGGACTTGAAGGAGCAGTTATTATCAACAAAGTAAAAGAGTCAGCCCTGAACAGGCTTCAATGCACCTACAGAAGAGTATGTAGACATGGTTGAGAGCGAACCTTTGATCCTGTAAAGGTAACAAGAAGTGCATTACAGAATGCAACATCAGTAGCTTCAACACTTCTCACAACAGAGTCCAGCAGTAGCTACAATCAAAGAGGACACTCCAGCAATGCCAGCAGGTGCAGGTGCCGGAATGGGAATGATGTAATCGTAGATAATGAGGGAAAATAAAATCAGAGGCAAGCTTGTTTGCCCTGATTTTTATGACGAATGTCCGATATGAGCAAGTAGCACGGAAGTGCGGATTGCGAATATACGGAGGCTGGTGTAAGCCAGCCGGGTCTACGATGTATGTAGATGGATCCGGCTTGTCGTGGTTCTGATTTTATCTGACGAATGTCCGATATGAGCGCAGCACGGAAGTGGATTGCGAATATACGAGGGCGGTGCGTAAGCCAGCCGGGTCTACGATGTATGTAGATGGATCCGGCTTGTTTGCCTCTGATTTTATTTGACGAGTGTCCGATATGAGCAAGTAGCACGGAAGCGTGGATTGCGAATATACCAAACTTACTATATGAATAGGAATGATATGAAAACGTATATTTAGAAGTTTCAGAGAGAGTATAATGAGAATTTTAATTGTAAGACACGCAGATCCAGATTATGATATAGATTCGCTTTACAGATACGGGCTGAAAGAGGCCGAACTGGCGGCAGATTATTTGTCAAAGATCAACGTAAAAGCATTTTATGTATCACCGCTTGGCAGAGCACAGGATACAGCAGGATGTACATTAAAAAGATGGACAGGCAGGCAGAAACATATGACTGGCTCCAGGGAATTTGATGCCCAGATAAATAGACTGACATCCTGGATGGAAAGACGATCTGCTGGGACTGGCTTCCGGCAGATAAAAAGACAGACAAAATTATGATAGTTTTGGATGGGCAGACACAGATATAATGAGAGCAGGCAATGTAAAGGAAAATACGAAATAGTCTGTCAGGGACTAGATGATGTCTTAAAAACATGGTTATGAAAGAGATGGATGCATTATAGGCTGTAAAACCCAATAATGATACAATAGTATTTTTCTGTCATTTCGGAGTGGAATGTATTATTAAGTCATCTTATCAACGTATCACCTATGATCTTATGGTATGGATTTTGTGCACCCCTTCGTCGATCACAAGTATATACACGGAGGAAAGAAGACCAGGGATAGCAAGCTTTAGGATAAATGAACCAGCACAGCACATTTATATGTCGCAGACCGGAAACCATCGTTTTCTGCAAGATTTTGTGAGTGCTATGCAAATACTAATGAGAGACATGATTAAATCAGTATAAAAGATATTATAAGCAGTAAGGAGAGAAAAGAATGACAGCAGTATTAGAAAAATTTGAAAAATATCTGAACAGATAAATATATTGAAAGAGCAGAGACACGATATTCTGGGATATGCGGACTGTTATGCCTGAGGAGGGATTTAAAGGTCAGGCGCAGGCGTTAACATATATTTTCCACAGAAGCATTTAAACTGTCTACGTCAGATGAACTTATGGAAATGCTGAATGAACTCTCAAAGCCCCAGGAATATGGAAAATTAAATGATAAATGGAAGTTTGTTGTAGATAAAATGAAAACAGAGATGGAGCTTGACAGAAAAGTTCCGTCAGATTTTACGAAAAATATGTTACAGAGCAGAATGAATCGGAACAGGCATGGGAGATGGCAAAATGCATCGGATTACTCAATTTTGAGCCACATCTCGAAAAAATGATCGAACTGACAAAGCAGATGGATGCCACAGACGTCCTGATATGGAAGTATACGATTATCTGTTGGATCAATACGAAAAAGGAATGGACAGTAAGACAATAGATCGCATTTTACTGAACTAAAAGAAGAGCTTATCCCGCTTGTGAAAAAGATAACAAATGCAGAACAGCCGGATGAAAGCAAATTTGCCGGAAAATATGATATTGACGCACAAAGAAGAGTACAGGATTTATTGTTAGAATATATAGGATCTGATTTTAAGAGAGGAACAACGGGAGAAACGGAGCATCCATTTACAATGAATTTTACATCAAAGGATGTACGTGTGACGAATCATTATTTTGAGCATGAAGCTATAAATTCAATGTTTCAAGTAATTCATGAGGGAGGACATGCAATATTTGAGCAGAATGTAAACCCTGATTATGATGGAACTGTTGCAGGAAGTTGCCGCATATGAGTGCATGAGGAGCCAGTCGCGTATGAGAATATACTGGGTAGAAACAAAACTTCTTGGGTGCCTATATATGATAAAATACAAGACCTTCTAAAAAAAAATAAAAATATAAGCTTAGATGAATTTTATAAAGAAATAAATCATGTCAGAAACAGTTTTATAAGAACTGATGCAGATGAAGTCACATATTGTTCCATATTATAATACGATATGAGATAGAAAAAGCCATATTCAGGGATGAAGTTAAAGAGAGCTTCCGAAACTGTGGAATGAAAAATGCAGGAATACTGAGGGAATCAAGCACCTGAAAATGATGCAGAAGGAATATTACAGATATGCAATTGTCGGACGGTTCGTTTGATATTTCCCGGACATATCTGCTAGGAAGTATATATGATGGGATGTTCCTTGAAGAAATAGAACAGGAGATGGGAGACATAGACAAAATATTATCAGAAGGCCGTATAAAAGAGATAACAAAATGGCTCAATGATAAAATTCACAAATATGGAAGCACAAGAACTCCGGCCGAGGTAATAGAAATGTATGCCATAAAGAAATTTCGGCGGAGCCGCTTCTAAATATTTTAAGGATAAATATGCGGCAGTATATGGTATTGAAACCATGAATTAAAGCCTAAAGGACTTTTAAGTCTGAAAGTAATGATATATAAAAAGCAAAGAGGGAGGCATAACGTCACTTAATGATGCGGTCAGATTTCTTGAACTTGAGGGATGACAGGCTTGGAACAAGCCGTATCATTGCTTGTGAAAATGGATAAGCCACAGGGCTATAGCCATTCTGACATCACATAAGCTAGGAGGTAATATTATGACACAGGAAGAATTGATCAAATTGCCAAAGGCAGAGTCACCGTCATCTGGATGGTCTGTTAAGCAAGAAGTTTATAGAGAAAAGACTTGGCAGGCAGGTGGATGCCAGTGAGCTGGGAGTATCGGATGACTGCACGCCTGGCAGAATATCTTGAGAAATTTGAGTCGCTGGAAGATGCATACAGGATGCAGAAGGTCTTGAAGAAGCAGGTTATGACGTGCTTAAGGGAATGCATCATGAGAACATTATATATGCAGAAATACGTTTTGGCTCCACTGTTTCGGAGAATGATAATATAAAATGCGCAGAGGTGATAGAGGCGGTTTTAAGAGGCCTTGACCGTGGCAAAAAGGATTTTGGCATAGATTATGGTCTGATCGTGCGCAATGAGACATCACAACGAGGAAACAAAATAGACGTATGATACATGTTGCAAGAGAATATCTTGGTGCCGGAGTATGTGTCGCTGATCTTGCAGGTGCTGAGGCAAGATATCCATGTCAGGATTTATGGAATTGTTTAAATATACAAAGCGCCTGGCATGCCTTTACCATCCATGCAGGAGAGTGTGGGGACGCTAAAAATATTACGGAGGCCGTTGAGGCCGGGCGGCAAGAATAGGACATGGAATTGCCATGAGAGAACATGCCGGTATGATAACGATGAATTTTTGATGACGGTTCCTACATCCTGTATGTGAATGGAGCATATCGAGGGGATCTGGATATCGGGAAGCTGATGCATGATTTTTCCTGTATCGATGCAGATGATATGTTTTATGGAAAACTGGCAGACAGAGTCAGATACTCTGGAAGATGCGAAAGGAGTTGAGAGTATGTGCAAAAGCGATTGAAGAAATGAGAAATCAGGAGCGAAGAAGTAACACGTGAGTTCGTTGTTCGTATGATTCGTGATGGCGAAACATCCGTTGAGAAATGGCACGTTATTCCGGCTTGTCTTTGGATGAAGGAAAGAAATCGTAAAGCAGGAAGCAGTTCTTGCCTGATTTATAGGCGTATGGAGCAGAGAAATCTGCTCCATATTTGTTGTAAAGGAAGAAAAACAATTCTATAAGAATATCTGATATCACAGCGGATATAAGCTGTTTATTTATAAGCATCGTAGGCATTATAAATCCATACAGAAATAAAAGGCAATCACATAAAAGTTCGTGATTGCCTAATTTTAGCGTTTACTGTTTCAGGGTTATGATTGTATGGAAAGTACCGGAATCATTATCATAATACATTTGCAAATTTCCGTGATATTGTTTCACGACTTTTTAATACTCTTTGATTCCGAAGCCATGTCTGCCTTTGTTTGATTTATGAGATACAGGAACTCCATCCTGATCGTACACAGGTGTGTTTCTGGCAGGAATTTATGAGTATGATAATAATAAAAGGTGAATTTTCCTTTTTTTCTACGGTAAGCTCAATAAAAGAATCAGGGATGTTATCTGCTGATTCCAATGCATTATCCAATAAGTTACAGAATAACGATGTCAAATCGTGCTGGTAAATATTTTGAACAGTATCACTTCTGATATCAGTATGAAAACAATGTGCTTCTGTTGCATTGCCGCTGATAGCGGCAGAGAATTGCATTCAGCATTTCATTATCGCAGATTTTTGAGGTTTCTTTTAAGTCAGAAGATTCCAAAAGCTGTTGTATATAAGCATTTATTTTATCAGAATCATTTTTTTCATTGAGTAATTTGATAGATTGAAGATGTTTTTTTATATCATGGATCAGAATACTTTGATTTTCACTTTGCGAAAGTATCATTTCATAGTATTGGGCAAAATCCGATTCTTTCTGGAGCAACAACTGCATATCGGTATATTCCTGTGATTTTTTCTGATTATATTGGTTGATGCCAAATACAAGCAGATTGACCATCAGCAAAAAAACAGCACAGATTGTTACCATAAAATCAACAGGTGGGGCAAAGGCTGATGTTTCACCAATAGCAAGAAAAGTAAACATAATAAAATAGACGAAACCGGAATTAGCATTAAAAGAAGTCCTGAGCGATCGTAACTGTTCCTGATTTATATTTTTTCCTTTGAGCAGATGAATTAATAAATAGATGACTGCAAAAAATAAAATCTTGCTAAAAACCGTATAAAAAATAATTCCGGCATCTGTTTCTAAGACAAAATGCGGAAAAAACCTTGATATAATTCCGAAAACTGCAAGTTCAGATAGTCCCATAATTGCTGTAAGTATGGCGGAATGGAATAGTGCCAATAACAACTTGAGCTTAAACAACATATAAAGAAAAATAGTGTTAATCACAAAAAAACTGATGGCATTAAGCCCTGTTTGTCCTAGCAGGGAAATAAGAAACAATATAGCATAAAAAGCACTCAATAGTGCCAGTTTTATTTTATTGCTATAAGAAGAGGTAAAAAGGCTGGAGGCGTATTGCCATAATATAACCGCTTCTGTAAAAAAGCTAAAAAAAAGTAAAATGATATGTTCCATCTATTTTTACCTCATACTTTCCAGATATAGTAGATAAGCATTTTTAAATGAACTGTATTTCCTGCGTGTCAGGTAGGCGGTAATCTGCTGATTCGATAAATGTATGGTGGAATGATCGAAATCCACAATATGTTCAAAATTAACAATAAAGCTCCTGTGTGTTTGGAAAAAGCTGTTTTTTGGGAGCTGTTCCAGCCAGTAGTCCATATTATGAATGGAGTCAAAATCCTGCCGGGCAGTATGTACAATTACTTTTCGTCCCTGTGCTTCTATGGCAATGATTTGAGAAGCGGGAAACGAATACACCCCCTGTTTAGTTTCAACAGGAATTTTGGTAGTAATGGAATTGTAATATGTTAAGGCATCTTTCATATTTCGGAAAAAACGCTGTTTGTCCAAAGGCTTTGAAAGATAGCGGAATACATGAAAACGCATTGCCTCATCCAAATATTCGGAATAAGAGGTAACAACAAAAATTATGACATTTTTATTTGCTTTTTTTAATTCATTTCCTACGAAAATCCCATTCATACCGGGCATTTCAATATCCAGAAAAACAATATCTTTTTCGTTTTTCTCAGCCAATAAAGATTCGCCACTGGTAAAGGAAACTAATTCGGGACATTTTAAATGGTTTGATTCAAAGTAGGATTCAATATATTTCTGTAATTGTTCTATTATCAGAGTATCGTCATCACAAATTAAAATACGCATTTTTGCACCTTTTCTAATGAATGTATATTTATATATATCTTATCATATAGAATTTCCAAATGCAAAATGCGTATGAAAAAGACATTTAATTACAATTTTGGTTCATTATGTGTTTTGTTATTTCGTTTTACAAAAACATCGTAAAGAAAATGCGTAAATCGACCAAAATGGACGTTAAATGTCGTGCAATAGGGTTGAAATCATGGCAAAAACAAAGATAATGAGAGTTATTGATTTCACAAAGAAAAACAGTATAATTGCATAAACAGGGGTAAACTAAATTTTTAAATTGGTTTTCCACTTTAATTGAAAGGAGAAGAGGATTAGTGAAAAAGAAAATAAGAAAAATTGGGATGTTAAGTAGTATAGCATTGATGATATGTTTGGGGGTGACCGGATGTTATCCGGACGGAAAAGTATCATTGGAAGAAAAAAAAGAAACAGATAGTAACCAGATTAATATTGATGAAAATGCTTCGCATATTGAAGGCAAATTGGATGAGGGATTATTTGTGAATGCCCAAACAGACATACAATCTGATGCGGATTGGCATGATAATAATGTGATTTTAAAAGCTGGGATGTAGACAAAGTGAGTAATGTTTTTGGAAATGGAAGAAATATTTCTGAAAATAAAACCATGCCTAATATGCATAATGATAATTTGAATGATAATTATATATATTGGGATGACGGAAGTTCGATTGTTATACAGAACGGCAATTTACAATATAATACGAAAACAGAATTAGAGTACTCATATTTAGGATATTTATATGGAACCATGCCATATCTTACAGATGAAACTACAGAAAAATTTCCTGAAACAGAGATTTCAGGTATTGATAAAGAAGCGGCTATTGAACAGGTGAAAAGTATTCTGGATGAAATTGGTGTAGAAGTTTCTAAACCCAGAGTGTATTCTCTGACATATGAGAAGTTGGAAGAAAATACTGATTATTCAAAACTGATCCAAATGGAAATGCACCTCATCAGTGGACAAAGGAAGATGCGGCGTATGCCATAGTCTTTAAAGGCACAATAGATACGCTGATAACGGAAGTTGGATATAGAAGTGGACCGGCTGCAGGAGAAAGGATTGTGGGAATTGTGGGAAAACAAGGACTCATAGCTTTTCATGCACTTAATATATATGAACTCGAAACAGAAAATGAACTTTCAGATGAAATATTGACCACACAAACAGTTTTGGAAAATATCCAACAAAAGTTCAGAAATATTATGATTACTGATAAAGTTGAAATCGAAAAAATTAATTTAGAGTATGTTCCGGTATTAAAAAATGTTGAAAAAGGGGAGTATGAGTTAAAACCTATGTTTGTATGTATGGCAAAATATTGAACATTCGACAGATAAGGAAGACAATGGTCTGATAGGAGACAGCAGTATTTTTCCAATAATTTTTGACGCTCAAACCGGAATGGAAATTCAGATAGGAGGTACATATTGATTCTACAACAATTGAAAGCAGATTACAAAAGAATATTCAGTTCACCTAAATGTATTTATCAATATTAGAGTTGTGCTTTGTGTTATATAAGTACAGAAAAATATATACATGGCAGTGTAGATATATATTACATATTGATATTTTAATTGAGCGTTTTCAAAAATTGATAATTATTTTTTCGGCGCTGCCTTGTGTGACAGGTTTTTATGACGATTGGAAACATCAATATATAAAAAATATAGTCATTCGAACGGGAAGAAGAAATTATATTATATCCAAAATCGTGTGCGTATCAATTTCTTTTTCTGGTAGTTTCTTGGAATTTTGATTTTCATAGGTCTATTAATTGGTATGGGATTCGATTATAGCGGAATAAACGGAATGGGTTTAGATGAGAATATGCCATATGGCATTTTTCTATATCAAAAGCCATTTTTATATGTATGTTGTATCGTCAGTATTTATGCATCAATGGCAGTTTGGGTAATGAGTGGATTAATGATTTCATCATATATTCCTAATAGTTTTGTTGCAATATGTTCACCGCTCATTTTTAGTTATTTATTAGAAGAGATAACGGGTCTTTTACCGCCATATTTTAATATGTATCTGTTGGCGAAAGCAAGTAATGTATTGGGGAAAAATGCAACGTATAGCTATTTGTATACGATATTCATATTTACAGTACTTATATTAGGCCAGGGTTTGATTTTCGCAAAACGGGTAAGATAGTGTCAAATGACCTATGAAAAACGGTGAGCCAAAGAAAAGTCTCAAATGAACCTTGAAAACTGTAGATATTTTATGTTGTGGTAGCTTACCGCTTCTGACAGCACGAAAAAGAACTGCTGTAGGTGAATCACCGACGGCGAAGAACTCAAGAACAGTTTGAATTTTCCGTCGTTTACAGCAGTGTAGCAGTTCTTTTTCGTGCCATCAGCAGGCCGCCTTGCGGTGGCTGGGATAATTACCTCTGGCTCTGAATCTAAGAACAGTTAGCGGCTTCGCCGTGTTGCAGGTTCAGAATCGTCTGTTGACCAAGGAAGATGAGAAGCTGCCATTTGCCCAGCATCGTGTCAGCCTGAGACAGCATTTCGACTTCATTTAAGACTTTATAGTTGTTGTGTTTGTGTGGTCTTAGGAAGTTGTAATAAGCAGCCCCAGAGGGCGATCATAGTTAGCTCCATCGATGTTATCAAAGCCGTTGGTTTTACGATAGGAAGCTTTGTATGTACGGTTTAAGCGCTCAATCATCTGTTTGTAAGGCCTGAATTCTTTAGAAACCTCTTTGTCATTGGGAGTCCGATTACCTGTGTGATTTCAAACTTAAACTTATCACCGAATTCATGGAAGAACTGCTGGGCGGCAAGGGGCATATGCACTGTAGCCATCTGCAATGAACTTAAAGTTCTTAGGGCAGTTCTTTTAGATGCCGGAAGGCCATCCGCATTGCCAGAATGCATGGACCAACACCACGATTATCAGATACCTGATAGCCGATAACAGAGCGTTTGGCAGAATCCATGATAAACCAGATATAGGTTTTGATACCACGGATTTTGATGTATGTCATCATCAGGTAAATACATTGCCAGTTTTGTAATCGTAGTTGTCTACGAAAGGTTTTATGCAGGCAGAGGCGGTTTTACAATAGTTGGCAACTTGCTGGTGTGAGATGCTGATGCCGTGTATGTCCTTCAATGCCTGAGCGGTTTTACGAAGGATAACCCAAGATTCACTTTGTAGGTAAGACAAAGAGACATGACATGCTGGTCATGTTTACTGAATTTTAGGGAAGAAGCATTCTTGGGAAGAGTGTTTAAATCCATGCGAAAGAAATCTATCTGGAATTCCCGGTAGATGTAATGGAGTTTATATTTGTTCTTGCCATAGTCCTCCTTAAGGTCTTTTTTATCAACCTTGTTTAGATTGTGGAGGTAGTAAGGACATTTTGGATTTACGCATTTGTGGACAACAAAGTGTTTGCGGTCTTCTTATGAGCCAGCGAGTGATTGCAGTGCGGGCATTTGAGGGAGTAGGACTTTGAAAACGGTTTTCCGGAGAGAATGCGGTGGAGCATACTTTGCATCAGGATCTGTCCTTTTGAACCATTATTCTTGTAGAGATAAGGCTTTGGAGCATTGCAACGTGGACAGGCACAGTTGTCATCAATATCACATTCAGAACGGCGGCTGACAGGTTTGATTTTCTTGCCATACTTCCATTCGAGGTAAGGAATGTAGTCTTTGTAATCCCATTTTTCGTAATAGATTATTTTTGGGAGCTTATCAATCTTGAATTTTTGATATTTGGGAGAATGGGAATCATCGAAGACCCACTGCTTAAGGGGAATATATCTGCAGATAAAATTAAAAAGCCAGCAGATTTGTTTATGTTGGTATTGAATAAATAGAAGTAAATAAAGTATAATGTCCATGAGCATTGTCTCCTTGTTGATAATGGTGTTTGTGGTGAACTCATTATACTTCTTTTGGGAGGTCAATGCTCTTTTTATTTGCAAACCTCCAATAAATCAAGGTTTTAAAAGAATTTTAGAACAATAAAATGAGTAGTTTTTGACACTACCACGGGTAAAAAGGAGGTTAGGGAATGAAATCAGTTAAAATTTCTTTGATTGTTGCAATACAAAATATTAGAAAATGGAGAACAAATTATCGGATTTGGATATTAGTGATATTAACTATGATATTTGTTCAATGTTATACAAAGGAGATTTCAACAAATGCATTGGCTATGGGGATGAAAAGCTCACCTTGGCTATATCCATTTTTGTATACGTGACGCTATATACGAATCCTTTTATGTTGCCGTTGATATTTATATATTGTGACGCTCTTTATAGATAAGAATCAGATATATATATTAATGAGATGTGAGAAAATTATGGAGCATTGGTCAAATTATTTATATTTTTATGACATCAGCAATGTATTTTTCTTTAATAGCAGCTATGACGATTGTGCTAAATATAAGAAACATAGAGTACATGAATGACTGGGGAAAGGTATTAGGTACATTGGCTTTTTCAAATGTTCCGTTGGTAAAGGGACTGCAGTAACAATAAGTACTTATATTTTATACATATTTTACACCTACTCGCTGATGTTCTTCACTTGGTTATTATCTGTTTTGTGCGGAGGAATTTAGGCTTAATTATATATGGGTGCAATGTTATTTCAAAGTCAAAAGTTGTTGGAATAGTAGCTTCAGGATTTTTGGTTATCTTGAGTGCGGCAGTTTCAGGAAATGAAATGGCACAGTGGTTTTCGCCAGTCTCGTGGACAACATTAAATAAATTAGATGTGGGAAATTGACACAATATCCTACATTTACTTATGTGATGGTTGTTTATATGACAGCGATTATTATTTTTGTATGGATTATAAAAGTAATCGAAAAAAAGGATGTCGGAGTAATGATACGGGAGGTATAAACATGGAGAAGCTGATACAGATAAAGAATCTGACAAAATGTTTTGGAGAGACGAGAAGGTATTAGATAAGATAAATGTGAATTTCGATAGAGGACATATTTACGGAATCATTGGTAGAAATGGTTCAGGAAAATCTATGTTAATGAAATGTATATGTGGATTGGTTGTACCTACTTCAGGTGAAATAATAATAGATAATAAAAAATTAGGTACAGATATTGATTTGCCGGAAAATTTAGCAGGAATTATAGAAGAACCGGGATTTTTGGAAAACTATAGTGCATATAAGAATTTACAGTTTTTATCTATGATTAAAAATAAAATAGGGAAAGAAGAAATTATACAAACGTTAAAGAGCGTAAGACTTGATCCATACAGTAAATTACATGTTGGTAAATATTCTATGGGAATGAAACAAAGACTGGGAATAGCACAGGCAATTATGGAAAAACCAGAAATTTTAATTTTGGATGAACCAATGAACGGTTTGGATAACGATGGAGTTATGGAAATGAGAAAACTCTTTATTAACTTACGAGAAGAAGGAACAATGATTATAATTGCAAGCCATAATAAAGAAGATATAGAAGTGTTATGTGATGAAGTTTTTGAAATGGAGAAAGGTAAGCTTACACCTGTACAACACTAAACTGTCAAAATAACAGTGGAACCATTATTTAAGTAAGTGGTTCCACTGTTGTTTTTGTATATATAACATCATCTGCAATCCGTATTCCATATTTATCAAGGTCAACCCTGCCGTCTATGACCTCAATGCCATCTGCTCTTAGACGGTTAGCCTGTTCATCGGCTCCGCCGAAGGCAAATGCCCCTGACAGCTCACCCTTTGCATTTACCACTCTGTAGCATGGAATTTCATCAGGATTGGGATTCTTGTGCAAGGCATTGCCGACAGCCCGGCACATTTTTTTATTGCCTGCAAGCTCAGCAACCTGTGCATATGTGGCAACACAGCCCTTTGGAATCCTTTTTACAGCCTCATATATGAGCTGGGTCGGATTATAGGTGACAAGGTCATAGCTGTCTGCAATCATGTTTTTTATAGCATCATCCGGTATGCTGCCATCGAGAATGATGGTATTCCAGTTGTCCTTGTTCTGGTGCCAGCCGGGGATGACCGATGGGAAGGCATCCCTCCAGAAGTCGCGCCAGGCAGGAGATACCTTGACATTTAAGTTGATAAAACCATTGCGCTCATAGGTCCACAGGAAAGCCTTTTTGCTGTCCTTTACGCGGATGAGCTGCCAGTTTGGGTCGTGGAATGGTGCTTCCTGATATGTATTTGGAAAAGATAAACCGTAGTTTAATGCTTCTTGTCGTGTTTTCATAGATTTTGCCTGCTTTCTTTTAATTACATGATTACAGTATAACATAGAAAGAACAAATGTTTAATCGCGAAATGACAATTTATTGACTTAATTCAACGTATAATTTCTCTATCTCACCATCTTCCTTAGAATTAACAAACACCAGTGTATCATCCGATTTTATCATGAGAATAGGAGAGTATCCGTCGAATACATACAGGCTGCATTTTCCAAGGGTGCGTCCTTCATATCTGCCGATATCGTAGCTGTCGGTAGAGGCTCCGTTTGTACGCAGGAAACTGTCATCCGGCAGCTTGTCCAGAAGCTTAAGCTCTGTGATGTCATTTACATCAATCTCGCTTGTATATCCACCGGCAGAAATAGTAAGGTTATTGTTTGTCAGAGTGATTTTTTCCTGTATATTAATCAAAGGAAGCATGCAGACAAACACCAGGATGATACAGCCGGCTACTATTGCACAGGTGATTCCTGTGAAAATCCACGCGCCTTTTTTAGCATAATTAAACGTGTAGTTGCCGGACTGCATGCGGTTTTCAATGAGAATATGTTTGTCGTCGGGATTATAGTAGTAGCCGGTTTTCCAGTTTCATCATCGTCCACATCTATTGGTGAGGTGTTGGCAGACAGCAGTTCCTTCTTTCTGTTTAAGCCCATATAAATTGGAACAATAAATCCAAAACCGGCTATTAACTGAATGAAAATATACACATAATAGGATGATGCCGGAAGTATTCCGGTGATACCTGTGTATAATGCTACATAAATCCATGCGACGGCGTTTAGTCCGCTTAGGAGAAGCATGGCGATACTTTTATATTTTTTCATAGTATTGTTGACAATAAGGTTGAGCTTTGAATCCATGCTGTATACGTGGCGCTCGCTTTTGTTTATAAAAGCATGAAATACCAGCGAAAGTGTGGATATTAAAACAGAGCACAAAAACAGCGAAATCATAAGGATATTGTAATGGGTGTCACCAAGCATAAAGTATGGTATATATGCTGCAAGCTCAGTAATTAAAAAGAGCGTGCCATTTATAGCTGACTGTCGTGGCACCGGCTTCTGCTGAAACGCGGGTGTCGATATAAACCTTTTTGCGTTGGGCTTCTATTATCCATCCTTTTTGTATTTTCAGAGCATACATTTTCCGGTGGGAGCTGTTTGGAATATGAATGATTCCAAAGATATATGCAAACATCCAGATAATATATACCAGAACAAAAACGGCAATGTTAAAAAAAACAATAAAGCATATCGCAATGGAGATAATCACATTGGCAATCTGAAAGTGTTTCATTTTGCATTTTCCGGTGGTGATGATTTCGGTTACTTCGGCATCTTCTTTGTGAGATGATGGAATATGTACATTGAGATACATGCCATTTTCATATTTATAGGCGTGTGTGTACGCAAATTGCATACATAGTATGATAAAAAGGTTTGTAACTATAAAGATAATAAACATGATAATTTCCATAGTCTGTCTCCTCTGCTAAGCGGTACATGGTTTCATTTGTGAATACATTTTATCACACATTGATAAAAATTCCTCACGGCTCATTCCGGTGAGACAGGCCTCAGCACTTAAAAGCTCAAGCTCTGATTCCAGCTTTTCAGTGAAATCTGTATCATCTGCGATGGATTCTGACACAAAAGCGCCGAGCCGTCTGTCTGTACGGATAAATCCCTCATTTTTCAAAATCTGATAGGCTTTATTGACCGTCATTGTGTTTACACCGGCATCGCCCGTGCTGGCAAGCACGGTCGGAAGCTTTTCGCCGGTCTTTAGCTCGCCTTTGCCTATTCCCTTTACAATCTGGTTTCTAAGCTGTACGTATATCGGTGTACTGCTTGACATGTCAAGTTCTATTATCATGAGAACCTCCTGTATCTTACTGTTTATATGTGATAGCCTGCTTGAAATGTATCAATTTTTATGAGCAGGCTGTAATCTGACAAAACTTGTAAGTGATATAAATGTATTATTTGTATTATATACAGTAATACAGAAAAGACATTCTGTCAACGGATGTTTTAGCATCAATTATATTGACATTTGGAATATTACAATTATGATTAAAGAGTTATAAGGTATCACAACGTAAAAGAATACATATGAGGTTATAAAATGAGCAGATTAATAGAGCAGATAAAACAAAAGGATGCCTGTGCCTTCACACATGGTGGCAAATTTCATGCAGATGATGTGTTCTCATCAGCCCTGCTTTTGTATATAAACCCTGAGATCAATATAACAAGGGGTAACAGTGTGCCTGATGATTTTACAGGAATAGTTTTTGATATAGGGCGTGGTGAGTTTGACCATCATCAGAAGGACAGCAGAATCAGGGAAAACGGTGTGCCGTATGCGGCGTTTGGCCTGCTGTGGGGGGCTGTTGGAGCGGATATTCTAGGTGAGGAGCTTGCGGTAAAATTCGATGAGTCATTTGTCCAGCCTCTCGACAACAATGACAATACAGGTGAGAAAAACGAGCTTGCAACACTTATAGGCAATTTCAACCCGTCATGGGATTATGAAGGTGGCAGCGATGAGGCTTTCTTTCAGGCGGTGCTTTTGGCAGGCAATGATACTGGAAACAAATTTGAGAGATACCGTGGCAAATGAGAGAGCTGATAAGAGAGTGGAGGGGAGGTGCTTAAAGCACGATCCAGCAAAGCAGGATAATTTGTGCTCCTGAGTTTATCCCGTGCTCAGAAGGCGCTGAGTGAGACGGATATCGCGTTTGTTATTTTTCCGTCAAACAGAGGCGGCTTTTGTATACATCCACAGAAAAAGAGAGTATCTGATGAATTGGCGCGTTCTTTTCCGGCAGAGTGGCTTTGCATTTGAAGGTGAGGAGCTGGTAAATGCTACAGGAATTCCCGGTGCGATATTCTGTCATAAGGGAGTACTTTATCATGACTGTTGGCGACAGGATGAAGCTGTAAAGGCATGCGAAAAGGCCTTCCATAGCATGCAGCTCGATAGTGTGGTATGGCAGTAAAGGAGATACTGCAGCCATGGCATGTGACAGTCAGACTAACGAGCAGCTTATGAATGTTGCAAAAGCACGAGGAATAAAAGGCAATATCTGTCAGCGTGCCGGATGCAATGCCCGTTCCGCAGCTTGAATTAACAGATTGATAAAGAGACACAGCATATGCAGAGGTAAATGACGGAGAAGCCACAGTGGAAGGCATATGTAAAGGAGCAGGTGAAGCAGATTAAAGTACACCGAGGCTGTGTATGTGGAAGGAAACGCATTTGAAAACATATCCGCTATACGTGCACTTCAGAAAGCAGCTATTATCTGTGCTTACGATGATTGGAAAATAAAGAGAAAAAAATAATGGTAAGAATACCATGATTTATGTGCATTTTTGAAAAAATTTGGTATAATATTATGTTTAAAGGGAGCAAAATACCTTTTGACAATCATATCATATTATTTAAAAGAAATATAACTATTCTACAAGTAACAATACAAGGATACAGCAGGTATGAAGACAATCATAAAATACGAGCTTGTCATAAATAAGGCACTCAGATCTGCACTCAATTATGATACACCGGATATATCAATGAGTTTATTTCATTTTCGGAAAACATATCGGTCCCTGACCGCATATATATATTTGAGGATTGTGGATGAGAAGCATGTCACCAACAATACATAAGGAGTGGGTGTGCGGATGGAATAGTGCCGGAGATACATGAATTGCAGAATGTCGATATGGACATAATAGGCTGGTGGTATCAGGCCTTTGGCAGTGAGAAGAATATAATTATCACAGATATAGAGCAGATAAAGGATGAGCACAGGGAATCCTATAATCTGTTAAAGGCACAAAATGTAAAAAACCTGGTGGTATGTCCAATCCGCTACAAGGATGAGATAAAGGGCTTTTTCGGTTTGGATAATCCACCGGAAAGTGATACTCTCGGACTGACCACGTTCCTAGATATGATAGGAACCTTGCTTATATCATTGCTTAAGCTGCGCAATTCCTTCACAAAGTCGAATAAGGAAGCGAAGCTTAGCAGCTATTCATCGCTTTCAAGCATCTATATATCCATGGAAGTGGTAAATGTGCAGACACACAGATACCATATAGTAAAGACTTTGGATGAGGTTACACACTTTTTGGGCGTGAAGCCACAGAAAGAGGGAGAGTATAAGATAGATGAGGATTTCCCGGGGCACATAAACAGTGTGATGGACGAGTTCTGTACTAAGGCACATCGCAAGGAGGCACTTGAATTTGTGGATATCACTACAGTAGAGGACAGACTTCGTGGAAAAAATACCATAGTACATGAGCTTATCGGGAAGGTATCGGGCTGGTGCCGTGAAAGGTTTATTCCTGTAGACTATGACGATGATGGCAGGCTTTGGCATGTGCTTTACTGCGTGGAGAATATTGACGAGGAAAAACGGCGTGAAAACAGACTCATGTATCTGGCTCAGACAGATCTCATGACAGGTATACGCAACCGCGGAAGCGGAGAGAATAAGATAACAGAGTATCTCGTCCGCAAACAGTGCGGTCTGTTATGCCTTTTAGACTGTGACAAGTTTAAGTCAATAAACGATACCTATGGACATGTGGTAGGTGACAAGGTGATAATAGCAATTGCTGATACTCTGCGCAAATCATGTCGTGATGATGATGTCGTGCTTCGCCTGGGCGGGGATGAGTTTGCGGTATTTATACCGGGGATGCTTGATAAAGAGCGGGCAGAAACTTTTTTTGACAGGCTTTTTTCAAACATAGAGCATATTGATATAGCAGAGATGAATGGGAAGCATATACTGCTCAGTCTTGGTGCATGCTTTTATGACGGAATGGATTGTATCACGTTTGACCAGCTCTACAGAAGGGCAGACACCGCCATGTATGACAGCAAGAAAAAACAGGGCTACAGTGCGACAATTTTTGATGCAAAGCAATGATAGTCCGGCATATTAAATAAAAAGAGGAGAATGAAAATGCAGACAGGAAAAGCAATATCCATTCCATCAATCCTCAAGGTGGGAAATGGAACATTAAACAAAATCGGAGAGTATTTAAAGAGTGAGGAGCTGACAAGCGTAGTCATTTTTATGGGAAACGGTCTCATAGATATGTTTGGAGATGCTATAATGAAGTCACTTTCGGATGCAGATATCACCGTGCTTGAGTACAGTGAGCTTGATACAGTTGAGATAGACGATATCATCACCCTTGCTTTTGATATACCAAACAAGGCAAAGGCAGTCGTGTCAGTAGGCGGCGGAAAAGTAATAGATGCAGGAAAATATGCAGCTTTTCTAAGAAATCTGCCATTTATCAGTGTGCCGACCTCAAGCTCAAGTGATGGTTTTTCCAGCGCCAGTGCATCACTTTTGGTGCACGGCAAGCGTACATCGGTTCCTGCAAAGCTTGCACATGGTATTATAGTTGATACACAGGTCATCCGCACAGCCCCTGAGAAGTTTATATATTCAGGCATCGGTGATATGGTGTCAAAGATTACAGCGCTATATGATTGGATTTTTGAGGAAAAGCACGGTGCAGGTGTGGTCAATGACTTCGCCGTGATGGTCGCTAAAAAGGCGGTCAACAGCTTTGTGCGTACACCTTATGAGAGCATAAAGGATGAGCTTTCCTAAAGGAGCTTGTGGATCCGCTTTGCCATGAGCGGCATAGCAAACGAGATAGCGGGAAGCAGTGCGCCGACCAGCGGCAGTGAGCATCTCATTTCACATGCGCTTGACAAAATTCTTGAGCATCCACAGCTTCATGGCATACAGGTCGGCATAGCAACCTATATCATGAGTGTGGTGCAGAACCACAGATATGTAAGGGTGTGCACTGTGCTCAAAAGGACAGGCTTTTTCGACTATGCGGCCACTCTGGCATGAGAAAGCAGGATTTTCTGGATGCGATAGATATGGCGCCATCCATGAAGCCGTTCAGGCAACACATATCTGCATGAGAAGGAGTACCGCGACGCGGCAAAGAAGCTTGTGCTCGAGGATGATATACTGAATAAAATACTGGTATAGATATGTATGAAGATTCTATAGAGCCGGTTGCGATTATGCACACCGGATTTGAGAGAAATTGGCATTCCGAGGCAGAGCGGCCTCGTACCTGAGGCGGCAGGGCAGATAATATTTGAACCCAAATACAGAAATCCCGATGCACTTCGCGGAATAGAGGAGTTCCACATTTGTGGATTATATGGGGCTTTTCTGAAAACAGAGTGGAGAAATTCACACCGCTCGTCACACCACCCAGGCTTGGAGGCCGGGAAAAGAGAGGCGTTTTGCTTCACTTTCGCCGTTTCGCCCAAACGGCATGGGACTATCCTGTAAGGCTTGATAAGGTTGAGTACAAAAGCAGCAAGGGACCCATAATTCATGTGTCAGGTGTAGATATGCTTGACGGCACACCAATATATGATATAAAGCCGTGCATCTGGCATATACAGACTCACATCCTAAGGCATCAGATGGCTTTGCCGCAGAGCACAGATGGGATACGGTGCATGTTATCTGGCGCGATGAGGCACTTAAAAGCTGTATGGATGAAGATACCCGCATTACTGTGGAGCATATTCTGGCACAGGATCCAAGAGCTGCATACAACAAGGCCAAGGATTATATCTATGGCATGAGATACGGCAGATTTGATATACGCTTTGTATTGATTCACATGCAGGCACGATAGAGATAGTGGATGTCGTGGAGTGCATAGACGGGTATCATAAGGTGAAGTGATTTTGATTTGCATATGGCGCCACAAGAGAGTAAAATGGTAATGCATACAAAATGACAAATGCGTCATGAATATATTTGTAAATACATATTAAATACATATAAGGAAGGTACATACAATGAAAACAGTAAAGGATTATATCAGAACTATCCCGGATTTCCGAGAAGGGCATCATGTTTCGCGATGTGACAAGTGTTATCCAGGATGCAGATGGATTAAAGCTTCGTAATTGATGAGATGATAAAGAGGCTTGACGGACTTGATTTTGATGTTGTAGTAGGAACTGAATCAAGAGGTTTTATTTTTGGTATGCCGATAGCATATGCGCTTCATGCCGTTTGTCATGGTGAGAAAAGCAGGCAAGCTGCCATGTGGGACTGTATCAAAGACATATGACCTTGAGTATGGCACACAACAATTGAGATGCACAAGGACTCTGTAAAGCCCGGTCAGAAGGTGGTTCTCGTGGATGATCTTATCGCTACAGGAGGCACAATGCAGGCAGCAGCAGAGCTTGTTGAGGAGCTTGGAGGAGAGGTTGTGAAGATGCTTTCCTTATTGAGCTTGGCAGGTCTTAATGGCAGAAAGCTTCTAGCAAGTATGATGTGGACGCAGTTGTGTCATATGATGGCAAATAGAGCTGTTATATCTGAATGAATATATTTTATATGTTTGTGCATACTGACATTAATTAAATCTAATGATTTGATAAGATTAAGAGTAAGGAGAGTCGGTATGCAGCAAAATTGGGAAAGTGGAGTCCTTCCTTTACGGAGGCCCTTTTATATTGGAAAGCAGTTCGGTTGTAGGCACAAAGGAGGCGGACGGACCGCTTGGAGGTCTGTTTGATATTGTAGGAAAAGATGACAGGTTTGGGCAGAATACGTGGGAAAAAGCAGAGAGCTCCATGCAGCGAGATGCACTCACAATGGCCCTTGGAAAAGCACATCTGGATGCGTCCGACATGGACTATGTATTTGCAGGAGATCTGCTCGGACAGTCTATGGCCACAACATTTGGTATGGAAAACTTCCGTATTCCGTGGTTTGAGTGTATGGAGCATGCCCATGCGGGAGTCGCCTCGCTTGCCGCGGCATTTGTGGCAGCAGGGTATGCAAGGCATGCGGTGGCAGTGACATCGAGTCACTTCTGCAGTGCCGAAAAGCAGTTTCGCTTCCCTAACCAGTATGCCAATCAAAGACCTGTGTCAGCGACGTGGACTGTCACAGGAAGTGCTGCATTTATTGTGGGCAGTGGAGCAGGTGGTAATGAGATACAGGCCGGGTGTGACAATGCAGATAGTATATCAAAAAAGGTGCAGATTGAGGGGATCACGACAGGAGTTGTGGTGGATTATGGCATAAAGGACGCCATGAACATGGGCGCTGCAATGGCCCCTGCGGCCTGTGAGCTGATAGTAAATCACCTGAGTGATTTTGGAAGAGAGGCATCCTATTACGATAGGATAGTGACAGGAGATCTTGGAAGCGTCGGACAGAAGATACTGATTGACCTGTGCAGGCAAAAGGGCGTGGACATAAGCAAAAATCATGAGGACTGTGGCATGAAGATGTTTGATGCAACGAATCAGAACACAGGCTCAGGTGGTTCGGGCTGTGCATGCTCGGCAACTGTTTTGTCAGCATATTATCTGCCAAAGCTTAGAAGCGGTGAATTGAAGCGTATACTATTTGTGCCGACAGGAGCACTTCTTTCGCCTGTCAGCTTCAATGAGGGAGAGTCAGTACCGGGAATTGCACATGGTGTGGTGCTTGAAGCTGCAATTTGAAGCTGATGGCTTCACATATATAATAGTGTTAACGTGCCGTTTTTGGGGGAGGGGCTGCACGTTCAAAAAATAGAAGAAAGGCGTAAGGATATAATGGATTATGTAAAAGCATTTGTGGTGGGTGGTATAATCTGCGCCATCGTACAGATTTTAATGGAAAAAACAAAGCTCATGCCGGGCAGAATTATGGTAATGCTCGTGTGCACGGGAGCGCTTCTTGGCGCCGTCGGCATATATGGGCCATTTTCAAAGTGGGCAGGCGCCGGTGCCAACGTACCGCTTTTGGGCTTTGGCAATGTACTGTGGAAGGGTGTGAAGGAGGCAGTGGACAGCGAGGGTTTTATTGGATTGTTTAAGGGCGGCTTTAAGGCTTGTGCGGTCGGAGTGTCGGCAGCACTTATCTTTTCGTATATCGCGGCACTCATCACGAAGCCAAAGTTAAAGAGCTGATTAATTTCAGAATAATGCATAATTAACAGTAAATTGCCCATACTATCTCCAAAACAAAAAGGAGACTGATACAATGAAGAAAATGAAATATTTATTGGCACTTTGCCTGATACTCGCTGCTGCAAGCGCTTTTGCAGCCTGTGGAAACAATAGTAATGTGGCAGACACTTCAATGGTTGAAAATACACAAAGAGGTGGCTCTGCCGCCGACGATGCCGGTAAAGCCGGAAAGGATATCATAGATGGCGCCGGAAATGCCGGCAAGGATGTGATAGACGGAGCAGGCGATGCCGGAAAAGATGTGATAGACGGAGCGGGCGATGCCGGTAAGGATGTGATAGACGGCGCAGGTGATGCCGGCAAGGATGTAATAGACGGCGCAAAGGATGCCGTAGATGATGCCGGAAATGCCATAAAAAAGAGTGTTGATGGTGGAAACAACAACTAACAGCTATTTATAAAAAGAAAACAGTCACTATATATGCTTCAATGGCTGCAAAAACAAAAGCACCGACAACATCGCTGATAAAGTGCACACCTGATATCACCCGGACACAGGCAATGATAGCTGCAAGTACTGCAAGCAAAATGCCGGTGAACCATAAAGGCGAAGCTGCAGGTGAGCATATTAAAACGGTAAATGCAATTATAAATGCAGAAAAAACGTGCCTGCTTGGAAAAGACCTGCCGTGGGTATCCTTTGGAATGACAGGCGGCATATCAAATTTTTCGTATGGGCGTGGTCTGTTTACGATATATCTGAAAACCGATACTGCAATAAAGCCGACAAGCGGAGCAATGATTGAGAGTGCAAGCATATGACCGGCTGTAAAGCACAGATACAGCACGTATACAGGGTATGTGATAAAACCAAGTGCATATATTTAATATTGATTAATTCATTGGCTCTGTTATTTTCACGGAATGGGGCAGTCATTTTTATGTATGTATTTTTTTTCATGATTATTTTCCATCGTTTATTTAAGAAATATTGTATTGTAACTGTCTATAGTGGTGTCAACTGCCCTTGCGGTACTGCAGAGGTGTCATGCCATAGTGCTTTTTGAAGGCTCTGTTAAAATATGACAGGCTTTCAAAACCCACTTCACCGGAAATAGAAAGCACCGAGCTGTCTGAGCTTTGTAAAAGTCTCGCAGCCATGGTAAGGCGGTAGTCATTTAAATAGTCAACAAACGATGTGCCCATGGTTTCTTTAAAATATCTCATAAAATGAGACTCGGAAAACCCGGCTACATCAGCGATATCGGCAATGGAGATTTTGTCGGCATAATTATTTTCCACATATTTGAGCACAACCTTCATCTTATCAAGAGTCTTTTTGCTTTTTAAGGGTTTTGTCAGATTACGGCAACGGTTATCAAGCACAAAAAAGAATTCGTAGAGCTTGCTCTTTATATAAAGCTGATAGCCCTGTGGCATCGTCTTGCAAATCTCATCGCATGCATCTATTGGAGCCACGACATCCTCGTAGTATGGATACACCGGTGTAAAAACTGTCGGAACTGTGAATCTGCCGGCTAAGAGAGGTGTAAGAAAATCCTCCTTGGTGTAATCGTACTTTCCGGGAAGCAGCATCGACAGGGAAAATATGATATTTTCGTACTCCATCGATTCATCCATATATTGGTCTATAGAGTGAAGCTGTCCCGGCAGAATCAGCACCAGGCTTGGCGCTGTGACATGATACTCCTTAAAATCAACAGATATATGACCGCAGCCCTTCTTTATATAGATAAGCTCCATGTCGTCGTGCCAGTGCAGCGGAACTCCGGAAAAATCAAGAGGAATCGAGCACAGGTAGGTATTGTATGGGAACGTAAGCTCCACATGTGTTTTGTCTTCGTGATAATTTTCATATTCTAATATATTCATGATGATATTTTAGCATATTATTTATTGAAAAGCCACTAAAAATACCGAAAAATGATAGGATTGTGCAAGTTTTCGACTGTATATTGCAAGAATTGTGCAGTGTAATGGATTATACTTGATTCATCAAATGACACAAAGAAGTTAAGCACGCTAAATGAAAATTAGTTAATTTGACACATTGGCGTGTATACATGATAACAGATTTGGGAGGAAATCAAAATGGCAATCATGCAGGAAATCGAAACAAAGCTTCAGAAGGGAATCAGTGTTAGTACAGACGAGGAAGTATACTACGCATTACTTGAGCTTGTAAAAGACAAGGCAGAGAAAAAGGTTTCAAACAGGGAAAGAAAAGCTCTACTATATCTCAGCAGAGTTCCTTATCGGAAAGCTTTATCAAACAACCTTATCAACTTAGGTATCTACGATGAAGTTAAAGAGACTTTGAGAAAAACGGAAAGTCACTCTTGCTGAAATCGAGGAAATCGAGCTTGAGCCTTCACTTGAAATGGAGGACTTGGACGTCTTGTAAGCATGCTTCATAGATTCAATCGCAACACTCGGACTCAACGGAGACGGTGTAGGCCTCAACTACCACTACGGATTATTCAAGCAGGTATTTGAGAATAATCTCCAGAAGGAGACTCCAAACCCATGGATTACAAAGGAGAGCTGGCTTACAAAGACAGATATCACATATCCTGTAAGCTTTGGTGGATTCTGTGCACAGTCAAGACTTTACGATATCGACGTAGTTGGATATAACAACCGTACAACAAAGCTTCACTTATTCGACATCGAGTCAGTTGATGAGTCAATCGTGGCGACAACAATTGATTTCGACAAGGATGATATCATCAAGAAGAACCTTACATTATTCTTATATCCTGATGATTCAGATGATAATAATGTCTCCTCGTGTATACCAGCAGTATTTCATGGTATCAAACGCAGCAAGACTTATCCTTGCAGAGGCAGAAGCAAAGGGCTCTAATTTACATGACCTTGCTGATTATGCAGCAGTTCAGATTAACGATACACATCCATCAATGGTTATTCCAGAGCTTTATCCGTCTCCTTCAAGGAGAAGGGCATCCTGATGGATGAGGCTGAGATTTGTATCAAAGGTTTGTGCATACACTAACCACACAATCCTTGCAGAGGCTCTTGAAAAATGGCCAATCAGCTTCTTGGAGAAGGCTGTTCCACAGCTTATGCCAATCATCCGTGAGCTTGACAACAAGGTTCGCGCAAAGGTAGCTGACGAGAGCACATACATCATCAAGGACGGTCTTGTACACATGGCACACATGGATATTCATTTCGATATTCTGTAAATGGTGTTGCATAATTCACACAGAGATTTTAAAGAATACAGAGCTCAATAACTCTCTACAAGTTATATCCTGAGAAGTTCAACAACAAGACAAACGGTATCACATTCCGTCGTTGGTTAATGTCTTGTAACCCGGAGCTTTCAGCATACATCACAGAGCTTATCGGTGAAGGCTGGAAGAAGGATGCAAACGAGTTAGAGAAGCTTGGCAATTTCATCAATGATGACACTGTTCTCACAAAGCTTGTTGACATCAAGAACGCAAAGAAGACAGAGCTTGCTTCTTACTTAAAGAAGACTCAGAATCTCGACGTACCTGACAATTCAATCTTTGATATCCAGGTTAAGAGACTTCACTGAGTACAAGAGACAGCAGCTCAACGTGCTTTACATCATCCGTAAGTACTTTGAGATCAAGGCAGGCAAGAAGCCATCTACACCAATCACGCTTCTTCGGTGCAAAGGCAGTTCTGCATATATCATTGCAAAGGATATCATCCATGCAATTCTCTGCTTACAGCAGATTATCAACAATGATCCTGAGGTAAGTCCATACCTTAAGGTATTCATGGTTGAGAACTACAATGTAACATTAGCTGAGAAATTATTCCCGGCTGCAAATATTTCAGAGCAGATTTCTCTGTTTCTAAGGAGGCATCATCAGGAACAGGAAACATGAAGTTCATGCTTAACGGTGCTATTGCTAATTTGGAACAAGTGACGGAGCAAACGTAGAGATAGCTGAGCTTGTCGGCGATGAGAACATCTATGTATTCGGTGAGGATTCACAGACTGTTATCGACAGATATGAGAGGCGACTACTGCTCTAAGGATTACTATGACAAGGATGCAGACTTAAAGAAGGCTGTTGACTTCCCTTTGTAAGTGATGATGATGAAGGTTGGTTCTAAGGAGAACTTAGAGAGACTTTACAACGAGCTCCTCAACAAAGATTGGTTCATGACATTCCCTGACTTTGAGGATTACTGCAAGACAAAAGAGAAGGCTTACGCTGATTATGAGGATAAGAAGGCTTGGGCTAAGAAGATTTGTCAACATCAGGGTGGCTGGTTTCTCTCTCTCTGACAGAACAATCAAGCAGTACAAATGACGAAATCTGGCATTTAGAGGCTTAGAATTTTTTTCCTTTAAATACAAATTGGGCTTAAGAACTCCTGCGGGTGCATCCCGCGGGGGTTCTTTTTTTGCTAGAGTACGGGACGTAAGCGCAGGGGACGGCAGGCTCCCTGGCAGAAATGTAAGGGCGGGATTTACAAGTTTGGCAAATACATATATAATAAGGAAGAATATACACATGGAGAACTATTATGATAAAGAATAAATTTATGGCACTCACGCTTACCGTAGTGCTCACAGCAGGCATGCTTACTGGCTGTGGCTCCGACGACAAGGCAAAGGACAAGGATGCGTACAGACAGTATGGCATCAACTGTATAGAGAACGGCAGCTATGATGATGCGGTCGATGCTTTTCAGAAGGCACTGGACCAGTCGGTGGGCTCAGTGGGCGCAGAGGAGCTTGACATATGTTATTATAAGGCAAAGGCACAGTATTTAAGCGGTGACGTGGATGGAGCAATTGATACATATACGGCTATTATCGACTATAATAAGGATTCTGATGCATACTATCTGAGAGGCTGTATATATTTTGCCAAGAATGATACAGACAAGGGCTTGAAGGATTTTAAGACGGCGCTCAGTGAGAATGATGATAATTATGAGCTCTATCTTGGCGTTTATGAGACCATGTCAAAGTATGGCATGAATGACCAGGGAAAGGAATACCTGGATAATGCCTTAAAGCTTAAGGCAAAAACTGCTGATGACTATATGCAGAGAGGCCGTATATACACCATGCTTGGAGATTATGATTCAGCAATAAAGAGTCTGCAAAAGGCTATTGATGAGAAGCTTGTCAAGGCAAACTACTATATGGGTGAGGTATATCAGAAGAAGGGCGACAATGACAGCTCGCAGAAGTATTTTAAGAAATACCTAGACAGCGGTGAGGCGGATTCGTATGATCTGATGAATATGGGACAGGCGCAGATGGACAATGGTAACTATGACACTGCGATTACTTATTTTCAGAACGCACTTGAACTTGAAAGTGTGCCGAACAAGCAGCAGATAACAAAGGCTATGATTATAGCATATGAGTATTCCGGCGATTTTGCCACAGCAAAGAGCAAAATGGAGGAATACATGAAGGATTATCCTGATGATGAGGATGCAGCAAGAGAATATCAGTTTTTGGAGACCAGATAGATTATGGCAGATACTATTAAGATAGAGGATATTGAGGAGAGAGTGGTGCTCGTCGGAGTAAGTGAGCAGGACGGTGATGATGCAGATGATTCACTTTCAGAGCTTGCGGAGCTGGTAAAGACAGCAGGTGCGACAGTTGTAGGCACGCTTATCCAAAGAAGAGAAAAAATTCATCCGGGCACGTATGTCGGCACCGGCAAGGTGGCAGAGATTGCAGAGCTTGTGGAGAGTACAGGGGCAACAGGCATTGTGTGCGATGATGAGCTGAGTCCGGCACAGCAGAAGAATCTGGAGACGTACCTTGACACAAAGGTTATGGACAGGACACTTGTTATTCTTGATATTTTTGCATCAAGGGCCACAACAAGTGAGGGTAAGATACAGGTTGAGCTTGCTCAGCTCAAGTACAGATTAAGCCGTTTGTCGGGACTGGGAAAGTCCATGTCGAGGCTTGGCGGTGGAATAGGAACAAGAGGTCCCGAGAAAGCTTTGGTGGACCGCCGTCTCATAAATGACAGGATAGCACAGCTTCGAAGAGAGCTGAAAGAGGTTCAGAAGCACAGAGATATCACAAGGGCAAAGCGTGAAAAAAATAAAGTACCGGTTGTTGCGATAGTAGGATATACTAACGCAGGTAAATCCACGCTGTTAAATCACCTGACAGAGGCAGATGTGCTTGAGGAGGATAAGCCTTTGCAACGCTTCGATCCTACAACGCGCATTCTTGCGCGCTTGATGGCAAGCAGCAGGTGCTTTTAACTGATACGGTCGGGTTTATCAGAAAGCTGCCGCACCATCTGATAGAGGCTTTCAAGAGCACCCTTGAGGAGGCAAAGTACGCTGATATCATTTTCCATGTGGTGGACGCAAATACATGCAGCGGGAAAAGCAGATGTTCATAACCTACCAGACATTTGATGATCTGGTGTAAAAGACAAGAAATTTGTCACA
>SCPN01001167.1_pt1 | contig 35057 bp, 40 predicted proteins | sample 6106831 | NCBI WGS metagenome assembly SCPN01 (sample SAMN10720447, study PRJNA508395) | human gut metagenome | isolation source: Participant 1, 0 month
TGGTAAATGTTCAGAAATATCAGATCGTTGCAATCGGGGACAGTGTCAGCCAGTGTCAGGAGAATTATAACGAACTTCTTCTGAAAAATGGTGTGAAGGAAAAAGAAAAGGACACGCGTAAGGAAGAAGAAATATCCGGAAAAATTACAAAGATTGCGCAGGCGGTTCTGGATGGAAATTCACATTATTATCTGATGTTGGAAGATTCTGATGCGATTTATGATGTGTCAGTAGCAGATATTATTGATGTAATAAAGTGTGAACTTGGAGAACAGGTGACAGTCACTTACAAAGAAGATAAAGATGTCAATACGGTTACCAAACTTGACATCGGTGAAAAAGCAAAAGATAAAACTTCTTCTGATAAGATAGAGAAGGAAACAGGTACACAGGAGTAACAAGATTCATCATATAGAAATGATGCAGGAAATGAGAGAGGATAATGGAAATTAGTATACTTCTTGCGGAGCAGATTTTGGCTATGTTTCTTACGATGGCAGTGGGATTCGGAGTGGTCAGGGCTGGTCTTTTTAAAACAGAGGACAGCCGGATCATTTCAAATATGGTTGTGTATATCTGTAATCCGTGTGTCGTTGTTCATTCGTTTCAGATTGAATTGACAGATGATAAGATTAAGGGGCTGATGATCGCAATCGGACTGTCAGTGGTTTTGGAGATATGATCAGTCCGGCGAGTATGATGGTAATTGGTATGGTGATCGGAGATGTGGATCTGAAATGGGTATTCCGTCAAAAGCGTCCGTACCTGATCTGCCTGCTCAGGCTGATCGTATTCCCGCTGATTGCGGTTGTTGCCTTCGCCGGATTGGAACGGAGTGGAATTCATCCGGATGCGGAATATATTCTGATGATTGTTCTGATTGCAACGTCAGCTCCGGCGGCAGCAATGATCACACAGCACAGAATTTATGGAAAGGATTCCAGATATGCGAGTGTGATTAATGTAATGTCGGTGATATTCTGTATTATAACGATGCCTGTGATGGTGCTGAGTTATGAAATGCTGATTGCATTATAATAGAGTAAGACAGATAAAAGCTCTGCAATATGTATGAAACATATTGCAGAGTTTTTTTGCAGAGTTATAGTTCTTCACTGTATTGTGAAATTTTATCCAGTACCCGTTGCTTCTCATCTCCGGTAAGTGGAACCGGGCAGTAATCGTTGTAACCGCTGGAAGAAGTGATGGAGCAGGGAATGATATTTAATTTGCTGCTTTTCTTTAATTTCCCTTTATGGAATGTGAATGTCTGCTGTACGATCATGCTATCCGTATCGCCAGGTGTAGAATTGCCGCCAAAGCAGAAATTGCCAAGGCTGTAGCAGATGTATTTTCCGTTGTATTTTTCAATGCCCTCGAGCACATGTGGGTGGTGTCCGATTACAAGGTCTGCACCTTCATCAATGGCGAGATGTGCAAGAGCCTTCTGGTTCTCGTCCGGTGTATATTGCTTTTCAATTCCCCAATGGAAATTTACGATGATAATCTGAGCACCGGCTTTTTTCAATGCTTTGATATTCTTTTTTACCTGCGATGCACGTTTTTAGTGATCCGCAAGCTCATAGATTCCGGTAACACCGACTTTGATTCCTTTTACTTTGAAGATCTTCACCCGGTTATAACCAAAGGAAGCAATTCCGGCATCGTCCAGTGCGGAGATTGTATCGGTGTAGCTCTTCTTCCCATAGTCATGACTGTGGTTATTAGCGAGATTGGCCGCTTCGATGGAGCTTCCGGAAAGGATTGCAGCATATTTGGCAGGTGCTTTGAAGGCAAAGGTTTTGGCCTCCCGGGCAGTTTCATCTGTCAGGGTTCCTTCCATATTGACGATAGACAGATCATCTTTTTGGAAAATGGATCTGACGTTCTGGAAGAAATAGTCGGCACCGTATGATTCGTAATAAGCATTCAGGCTGGTAGAATAACTGAAATTTTCATCGGTTCCCAATGTACAGTCTCCGGTGGAACTGATAGTAAGAGAAACCTTGTCTGGATTTTTTTTATTTTTTTTACTGATGGTTACGGTTTCTAATTGAACAGCTCTTTTTGAAGAATCTGCCTTTGGGGAAGTGTTTTTGGTCGAAGTCTTCTTTTTTGAAGCAGATTTCTTTTTGGTTTTATGTTTTCCGGCAGTGCTTTTGGTACCGGCTGTTTTATTTGCCGAAGTTGTAACTGCAGGGACGGTGAATTTATTTACAACAGTGCGGATGGCAGCTCGGACCAGGAATATAAATCCAATCAGGATCAATACCATGGCAATGATTAATAAGATACGTTGTATCTGTCGCTTACGTCTCCTTCGGGCTCTCTTCTTTTTTGCATCTTTGATTCCGCTCATACTTTTTCTCCTGTATTTTAAAATACTATCAGTATTTCAGACAACAAAAACGACAGTCCATTGTAGAAATGGACTGTCAGATCTTTCTATTCAGAAAGGATTAGTTCAGATATTTGCATCCTTCCATATTTACGTCAGCAAGATCTTCTTTGCTTGCACTGATGCTGACATAGAATTCAACTTCACATTCTTTGGAAACCTGTTTCAGGCGGTCAATAAATGCTGGAATATTATCCAGTGAGATATCGGCATGTTTTAAGATTCCGTCAATAAATACACATTCGATATCATGATTAGAACTGTACATACCATATAAAAATCCAATATATTCGTCAATATTGGTGATTGCCGGAAAATCATCCATACAGATAGTACGGATATCAAAAGTTACACTTGCTGTGTCGCGGTGAGTTTTTTTGATGAATACGACGTTTCCATTACATTTTTTTGCAGCCTCGTTAGCCTGCTCGATCATCTGCTGTGTTTTTCCTGTTCCTTTAGGACCTGCTAATAAATAAACCATGGTAAACACTCTCCTTTATGTATCATATTTACTGATCTGCATCAGTAGTAATTACTTATCCTTATTATACACTATGGAACTGGCAATAACAACCAAAAAAATGAATTTTCTGACAATTTTTTTGGATAAAATGTTGCTGAAAGCAGAAGGCACAGTGGATTTATACACTTTCTTAGAGACAGGCCTTGACTTATTTTAACATTCTTCATATAATAATGAAGAATATTGAAAAAAGCGCAGAAGAGGAGTATTAAGAGTCCAGCGTTATCAAGAGAACTGCCGGTTGGTGCAAGGCAGCAGACGAAGACTCCCAACTCGCCTCAGAGTTCTTTTGCTGAACAGATCATGTGGATAGAGAAGATACGGGATACAAGGTATTTATTCGGAATCATGATAACATAGGCAGAAGCGGGAACTTCCCGTTACAGAAGATCAATGAGTGCATCTGACAGATGATGTCGGGTGAAAAAGAGTGGTACCACGGAATATGAGCCTTTTTCGTCTCTTATAAAGCGAGATGAACAGGCTTTTTTTATACCAAAGTATGCAAGCAAAGCTGTCAGGTATGAGTAGTTACCATATAAAAAACAGGAGGACGAAAAAATGTCAAAAATCCCTTATAACCATAAGGCAATTGAAAAAAAGTGGCGTGAAAAATGGGAAGAAAACCCGGTAAACGTCCAGTATGATGAGAATGGAAATAAGAAAGAAAAATATTACTGTCTGGATATGTTCCCATATCCTTCAGGTAGCGGACTTCATGTAGGTCACTGGAGAGGATATGTAATCTCTGATGTATGGAGCCGTTATAAATTACAGCAGGGCTATTACATCATTCATCCAATGGGCTGGGATGCATTCGGACTTCCGGCAGAGAACTACGCAATCAAGATGGGAGTTCATCCGGAGATCTCCACAGCTGCCAACATTAAGAATATCAAACGTCAGATCAATGAGATCGCGGCTCTTTATGACTGGGACAGAGAAGTAAATACAACAGATCCGAATTTCTACAAATGGACACAGTGGATCTTTGTAAAGATGTTCAAAAAAGGACTTGCTTATGAGAAGGAGTTCCCGATCAACTGGTGTCCTTCCTGTAAGACAGGTCTTGCAAACGAAGAAGTAGTCGGTGGAAAATGCGAACGTTGCGGAGCAGAGGTTACAAAGAAGAACCTACGTCAGTGGATGTTAAAGATCACAAAATATGCAGAGAGACTGTTAAATGACCTGGATAAGCTTGACTGGCCTGAAAAGGTTAAGAAGATGCAGGCTGACTGGATCGGTAAATCTTACGGAGCAGAGGTTGATTTCCCTGTAGAAGGAAGAGACGAGAAGATCACAGTTTATACACAACAAGACCAGATACCTTATACGGAGCAACATTCATGGTTCTGGCACCAGAGCATGAACTGGCTAAGAGTCTTGCAAACGATGAGACAAGAGAAGCAGTAGAGCAGTACATTTACGATGCTTCTATGAAGTCTAACGTAGACCGTATGCAGGATAAAGAAAAGACAGGTGTCTTCACAGGAAGCTATGCGATCAATCCGATCAACGGAGCAAAAGTTCCGATCTGGCTGTCTGATTATGTACTGGCTGACTATGGTACAGGAGCAATCATGTGTGTACCGGCTCACGATGATCGTGACTTTGAATTTGCAACAAAATTCAATATCCCGATCATTCAGGTTATCGCAAAAGACGGTAAAGAGATTGAGAATATGACAGAGGCTTATACAGATGCTGTCGGAACCATGATCAATTCCGGAGAATGGAACGGACAGGAATCTTCTGTACTGAAGAAAGAAGCACCACATATCATCGAAGAGCGTGGAATCGGACGTGCGACAGTGAACTTCAAACTGCGTGACTGGGTATTCTCTCGTCAGAGATACTGGGGAGAGCCAATCCCGATCGTTCATTGTCCGAAGTGTGGAAATGTTCCGGTACCGGAAGAAGAACTGCCACTCCGCCTGCCTGAAGTAGAATCTTACGAGCCTACAGGAACAGGAGAATCTCCACTGGCTGCAATTGATGAGTGGGTAAACTGCAAGTGCCCTCAGTGCGGAGCTGATGCAAAGAGAGAGACAAACACAATGCCACAGTGGGCTGGATCTTCATGGTACTTCCTGCGTTACGTAGATAACCACAATGATAAAGAACTCGTATCAAGAGAAAAAGCAGATGAGATGCTTCCGGTAGATATGTATATCGGTGGAGTAGAAGCATGCAGTTCTTCACCTTCTGTATTCACGTTTCTACACCAAGTTCTTATATGATATCGGAGTCGTAGACTTTGACGAGCCATTCCATAAACTGTTCAACCAGGGAATGATCACTGGTAAGAACGGTATTAAGATGAGTAAGTCAAAAGGAAACGTTGTATCACCGGATGATCTGGTAAGAGATTATGGATGTGATTCCCTGAGAATGTATGAACTCTTCGTTGGACCACCGGAGTTAGATGCTGAGTGGGATGACAGAGGAATCGACGGAGTAAACCGTTTCCTGAAACGTGTATGGAATCTTGTTATGGACAGCAAGGACGCAGACATCACAGCAACAAAAGAGATGATCAAAGAGCGTCATAAACTTGTCTATGATGTAACAACACGTCTGGAGAGCTTCAGCTTGAATACAGTCATCTCTGCATTCATGGAGCACAACAACAAACTGCTTGAGATCGCTAAGAAAGAGGGCGGAATCGACAAAGAGACATTATCTACAATGGCAGTACTTCTGTCACCATTCGCACCACACGTTGCAGAAGAACTGTGGGAAGAACTGGGACACACAGAGAGCGTATTCAAAGCCGGATGGCCAAAATACGACGAGAACGCTATGAAAGATGATGAGATCAAAGTTCCGGTACAGATCAACGGAAAGACAAAAGCAGTTATCGAGATCTCTGCAGACGCTTCCAAAGAAGAAGCACTTGCAGCAGGTAAAGAAGCAATTGCCGACAAGCTGACAGGAAATGTGATCAAAGAGATCTATGTTCCGAAGAAGATCATTAATATTGTAATGAAATAAGAAATTCATATAGAATTATAATGAATGGGGAAAGAGGGTTGCCTGAAAGAGAGCGGGTGATCCTCTTCTTTTTTATAGTCAATATAAGTTATAATTTATTGCAATTATATATACTGCTGTGTTAAAATACAACAAAGCATATTTCAAAATTGTCAAAGGTGTGTGTCACCGTCTATAGTCTGATTACATTTCGGAAATCTATGCTTTTATACCAGGAAAAAAGCAGGGGTCCGAGCAAAACAATCAGATTCCGTAATACAGATATAAGGACAGTATTTGAGATAATCCAGATGATTTATGAACGGGATTATAAAAAGATGAATGCATTCATTGTATGGAGAAAAAGAATTGATACTGAATTAGCACTCGTTGAATATGTGTAAGGCATTGGAAGAACTATCCGTTATTTGAAAGATAATAGAAGATTTACAAGGAGAAGTATAAAATGAATATTACAGTATATCTCGGAGCAAATGAAGGAAATGACCCATTTTTTAAAGAAGCAGTGCGTGAGTTGGGAGCGTGGATTGGAACAAATGGAAATACTCTTGTATATGGCGGTTCAAAATCTGGCCTGATGGGAGAACTTGCAGAAAGTGTATTGCAGGCCGGTGGTAAAGTAATCGGTGTAGAGCCACAGTTTTTTATTGATGCAGGATTTGTATATGACGAGATTACGGAACTGATCACGACGAAAGATATGTCAGAAAGAAAGGCAAAGATGATAGAACTTGGAGACGCGTTCATTGCATTTCCGGGAGGAACGGGAACACTGGAAGAGATCACGGAGGTGATGTCCAAGGTATCGCTAAAGCATTTGGATGCACCGTGTATTTTATATAATCTGAACGGATATTATGACAGCCTGAAAGAGCAGCTTCTGGAGCATATGATAGAGATGGATCTTTCATCCAGAGAAGCCAGGAAGAATATTTTTTTTGCAGAGAATCTAGAAAAAGAATTCCGTATCTAGCTAGAAGTAGAGGGATATCACTTGAAAAGAAAATAAGAACAGGATGATTGACCGTCAAATCAGAAAAATGATAAGATAAAAAAGGTACAAAATGAGAGACCAATGAGAGGAATGAACTTCGATCAGCTGAAATTAAATCTTCAGGGAGAGGTTACATTGAATTATGGTAAGTTTATATGCAGTTGTAGCTTTCACAGTCACATGCAAAAGGTTATAATTCCGCTGTTGAATTTAGTATCATTGGCTAATCAGTGACGCAGAAAAGACTTGGTGTGTTTGTGGTGTATATGGAGGGATGTTTAGAAAAACTAACGGAGATTTGGACGCCCTTAGATTTTCTTACATCACGGAATACCTTCCACAAACATAACCTAAGTCTCTCATCAGACCTCAGAAACCACGATGATAAATTAAATACCAATTGATTGAGTGAAAAGCCGCGACTTTTCTAATCGTTTATAAAATTCAGAATAAAAATCCCCATCTTCCGGATAAGGCGTAAGATAAAACTGCGTCAGCACATGCATACTGATCGTCCTGGCGGTTCCGTCAGAATTCGCAGAAGAATCGAAAGCAAGATTCATAACATATTCCTGAAGGTCTTTCAGAAAGAAATGCCAGTCGGCTATATATTTTTCATAAGTTTTCAGATTCGGTGTATCCAACCATTTCTTGATTTTTACTTTGGAACGGTCTGTTTTTGGACATTCATGTATCTGTAAGAAATACTGGAAAGACCGATTTTCATAAAAGCGTCCAAGAGGAAACATACGGCAGATTCCGGGACGGAATGCATGGACCGTACAGCGTCCATTAGTATCCAGAAAGGAACAGGCTTCTTCGGCTCTGGCCATTTTCAGATTCGGAAGAATGATACCGTCTACAACATTAAGTTCCAGAGGGCCGGTCAGCAGTTCGTTTACAGATTTGGAAAGATTGGTGGAAAGCCGGTATACATCCAGTGGATCAAGGACGATGGAATTTCCCATGCCATGACAACAGGCAGAGCAGCCATCACATCCTTTACAGTCTGTCTTGGCCATGTCATTGCTGCTATATAATCTTCCATCGGATATTTCATCCAAATTAATTTCTCTTAACATATTTATTACCTCATATCTGTGTTTATCGTTTTCTTGTATAGACTTGTTAGATAAGTTGATTATAGTGTAAAATAGAGAAAGATGCAAATAAAATAGAAGGGATGAGGAAAGGTATGAAATTTTTTCATTTATCGGATCTGCATATTGGAAAGCAGCTTCATCGTTATAATTTAAAAGAAGATCAACAGGTGATATTAAAAGAAGTTATTACTTATGCAAAAGAATTACGGCCGGATGCAATTGTAATCGCCGGAGATATTTATGATAAGTCCGTTCCATCGGCAGAAGCTGTGAATGTATTTGATGAGTTCCTGACGGATCTTTCAGAGATTACACCAGAGATTCCGATTCTGATTATCAGTGGAAACCACGATTCGCCGGATCGTCTGAAGTATGCATCTGAGATTTTAAAGAGACATCATATTTACCTTGCCGGCAATGTTCCTGAAAGACCGGAAGAACATATTGAAAAAGTAACTTTGCATGATGCATATGGAGAGGTGGATTTTTATCTGCTTCCATTTATGAAGCCGGCATATGTAAAAAATATTTTTGTTGATGGAACACCGGAAACGTATTCAGATGCTGTAAAAGAAATTATTAAACGGGAAAAGATAGATTATAAAGATAAAAGAAATGTATTAGTTTCACATCAATTCTATGTGGGCGAAAAAGCGGAAAGCCCGGAAACCTGTGATTCGGAAGTGTTTTCTGTAGGTGGGATTGATAACGTAGATATTGGATCGGTGAAACAGGATTGCATATAGCACTGGGCATCTTCACGGTTACACAGTGTATCAGAAAACGGAATCACTATTGTGGAACGCTTTTAAAGTATTCGGTCAGCGAGAGTACACAGAATAAAAGTCTTACCGTGGTGACATTAAAGGCAAAAGGCGAGAAGCCGGAAATTGAAAATTACCCGCTGCATCCGTTAAGAGATGTCAGAAAGAAAAAAGGAACACTGGATGAGATTATAAAAGAAGCCCAAGAGACGGAAAAAGATGATTATATCAGTATTACACTGACAGATGAAATCGATCCGTATAAGCCGAAAGAGCAGCTGGAACGGATATTTTCCCATATACTGGAGATCCGGGTGGATAATCAGCGGACAAGAACAAAATTAAAAGAAATGGATGAAGAACTGGTCATGAAAGATCCTTTTACTTCTTTTGCGGAATTCTATAAGGAGATGCAGGGAAGAGAGATGAATGGGGAAGAAGAGACGATCATGAAAGAAATCTTCGATAAGGCGAAGGGAGTTGAGTAGATGAGACCGGTAAAGCTAATTATGTCGGCATTTGGATCATATGCCGGTAAAACAGAGATTGATTTTACGGAGATCCCGAATGGTCTGTTTCTGATTACAGGAGATACAGGTGCGGGTAAGACGACGGTCTTTGATGCGATTACTTATGCATTGTATGACAGGACCAGCGGAGGAACCAGAGATGGAAATATGATGCGAAGCCAGTATGCTGGAGAAGAAACGAGTACTTATGTAGAGTACACTTTTTTGTATCAAAAGAAAGAATACAAGATACGAAGAAACCCGGAATATCTACGACTTGGGAAAAGAAGATATGCAGACGGGTCGCCGAGATATGTGAAAGAAACTCCGAAGGTAGAACTGACATTGCCGGACGGCAGCATATTCAAAGGAAAGAAAAGAGAGACAGATCAGAAGATTTCCGAGATTATCGGACTGGATGCAGACCAGTTTACGCAGATTTCCATGATTGCACAGGGAGAATTTCTCAAGCTTTTGCTGGCTGAGTCCAGGGAACGGAAAAAGATATTTTCCAGAATATTTCAGACGCGGTTTTACTACAGGATACAGGAAGAACTGAAAAAACAGGCTGTACAGTTATATGTGAAGCTGGAACAAAATCTTCAGGAAATGAAACTTGAGATGGCCAGAGTGGAATATCCGTCATATAAGAAGGATGGAGGTGTGTGGCCGGAAGAAGTTCAGCTGGAAAAATGTACAGAAGAAAATGAACTTATAAAGCAGTGGAAGGTGATTGCCGGGCAGGATATTCCGGACAGAGAACGTATATCCGTGATTTTGAAAGAGATCATTGATCAGGGAAACCGGTGGGAAAAAGTATGCAAAAAAGAATCTTCCCGGGCGCAGATGGTACTGGAAGATAAGAACCGACTGCTGAAGGAAGCAGAACTGCTGAATCAGCTCTTTGATTCGTATGAACGGGTATTGAGCCGACTGGAAGAAAAAATGCCGGAAAAAGCGAAATATGAGTTTTTAACAGGACGGATACAAACAGGTAAAAAGGCGGGACGTGTACTGCAAGAAGAAAAAAGGTATCTGGAGGAAGAAAAGCGCCTGACAAAACTGGAAGTACAGGAACGTAGTCTTCAAAAGGAATTACAGGAATGCCGGAAGCAGCTACAGGAATTAACAGACAAACAGAAAGAAGCTGGCCGGGAAAAGACGGAAAAAGAGACAGTACTTACAGAAAAAAAGGTGCGGATACAGGATGCAATTTTACAGTATCAAAGTATGAATGCAAAAAAAGAAGAATTAGATAAAATTACAAAAGAAATAAAAAACTATCTTAATCAATCGGAAACCATACTACAGAAGAAAGAAATCCTGCAAAACAATCGAAAAGAAATATTAACATTTCTAAAGAAATATGAAAAGATAGAAACATGCATAAATGAATGCAGGAATCAAAAAGAACATATAGAAGAACAGATACGCCATTACGAAGAGCTTGACCATCAGGAAGAGAGAAAAGAAGAATTAAAAGAAGACTGCGAAAGAGCAAAGAAGGAAGCAGACAGGGAGCAGAAGAATTATGAAAATGCCTGGGCGGAATATGAAATGAAGTATCACAAGTTCCTGAATGAACAGGCGGGGATACTTGCTTTGAATCTGGAAGATGGGCAGCCTTGTCCGGTCTGTGGTTCCAGAGAACATCCACAGATTGCAGCCTTGAGTGATGAGGCGCCGACGCAGGCGGAAGTGGAACTTGCAAAAGCTGAAAGGGATAAGAAAGAAAAAATAAGAGATATAAAAACAGAAGCATTCAGGAAATGTCTTGCGGGATATCAGGCAGCACAGGAAATCTGTCTGACACTTCGAAAGAATATAAAAGATGAGGTGGAAGATATAACTGGAATTGGCTGGAAAGAGAAGATACAAAGCCTGAAGCGTACGCTTATGGAAACGGAAAAAAGATTGAAACAGCTGGAAGAAATTTTTGAAAGATGTAGAACGTTAAAAGAGAATCAGGAACAGATTGCGAACCAGATAGAAAAATTGGAAGAAAAAGAACGAAAGACCAGCCAGAGTCTGACGGAATCAAAACTTATGTATACAAAGCTGGAGGCGGAGTATCAGGCAATGGAGGAGAAGCTTCCATACAAGACGATGGAAGAAGCCGAAGAACATCTGAGAGAGATAACAGGAAAACTTGAGTTGGTCAGAAATAATTACGAGACGGTAACAAGATGTCTTACGGAAAAGCAGAATAAAGAAAAGGAACTGGAAGGACAACAGAAGACCGTATCAGCATCTGTCGTGCAATCACAGGAAGAAGTACAGAAAAAGATACGTTCCTATAAACAGATTATAAAAGAGCAGGGATTTGAGGACGAAGAAAGCTACCATAGTCAATGTATGACTGAGAGAGAACTGGAAGAAGCAGAACAATGGATAGAGGCATATCAGAAAGAATTGCAGGAACTGGAAGCGAACAGGACATTGCTTGAGCAACAGTTAGAGGGAAAAGAAAGAAAAGATACGGAACAGATTGCGCGGGAGATAAAAGAGGCATCCGGAGAGCTGGAAGAAATCCGTAAGGAATATATGAAACTTCATAATACCAATGAAAGAAACCGTGAGATAAGAGACAATCTGAAACGTAATTTTGAAAAGAACAGTGGACTTCAGAAGCAGTATGAGATTGTTGGAAATCTGAGTAAGACAGCAAATGGGAATCTGAGCGGAAGTGCCAAGCTTGATTTTGAGACCTATATTCAGAGGCAGTATTTCCGTCAGATCATACGTGCTGCGAATAAGAGACTGGTTCGTATGACGTCAGGAGAGTTTATTCTGCAATGCAGAGATGTAGAAAAACTGGGTAGCCAGGGACAGGCCGGACTGGATCTGGATGTTTATCATATGGCAACAGATACGGTCAGAGATGTAAAAACATTATCGGGAGGAGAGTCTTTCATGGCAGCTTTATCCATGGCACTTGGACTTTCAGATATTGTCCAGAATACAGCAGGTGCAATCCATCTCGATACAATGTTTATTGATGAAGGATTCGGGTCTTTGGATGATGTATCGAGAGATCAGGCAATCCGTGTGTTGAATGATCTTGCAGATAAGGACAGACTGATTGGAATTATTTCTCATGTAAATGAACTGAAGGAGCAGATAGATCATAAACTTGTGGTGAAAAAGAACGAAAAGGGAAGTTCTGTAAGCTGGTCTTTATAAGAGAAATATAAGGTATAAGATCAGAAATACAGAGAAGCTGTCATTTTCTCTATAGTATATGCAGATAAAAAAGGAAATCTGTTGCAATATATAAACATGCAACAGATTTCCTTTTTATATCATATTATTTATGGTCGTTCTGATATTTCAAAGCGGCTTCAATAAATCCTCTGAACAATGGATGCGGTCTGTTCGGTCTTGATTTTAACTCCGGATGTGCCTGAGTGGCAACAAACCAAGGATGCTCAGGAATCTCGATCATTTCCACGATTCTTCCGTCTGGTGAAAGTCCGGAAAGCTTCATGCCGTGAGAAGTTAGTGCATCACGATAATCGTTATTTACTTCATAACGATGACGGTGACGTTCGCTGATCTGCTCTGTTCCATACATTTCGTAAGCTTTTGATGTCTTATCAAGAACACAAGGATAAGCTCCCAGTCTTAAAGTTCCACCGATGTCTTCGATACCGATCTGTTCCGGCATGATATGGATAACCGGATGTGTAGTGTTCGGATCAAGCTCAGCACTGTGTGCATCGTTATATCCAAGAACGTCTCTTGCAAATTCTACGATAGAAAGCTGCATTCCGAGACACAGACCTAAGAAAGGTACATTGTGTGTACGGGCATATTTGATTGCTTCGAGTTTTCCGTCAATTCCACGTGTACCGAATCCTCCCGGAACCAGAATACCACTTACATCACCGAGTAATTCATCTACATTATCGGCAGTAACAGTTTCGGAATCGATCCATTTGATATTTACGGTTGCACGGCTGAAGATTCCACCATGTTTTAAGGCTTCTACCACGCTGATGTAAGCGTCATGAAGTTGGATATATTTACCAACCAGAGCAACTGTGACTTCTGTGTTTGGATTCTTAAGGTAGTCAACCATCTCTGTCCAGTCTTTTAAGTCTGGTTCCGGACAATCAAGGTGCAGACATTCACATACGACACCTGCAAGGTTCTCTTTTTCCATTGCAAGAGGTGCTTCGTAGAGATATTCTACATCCAGGTTCTGCAGTACATGGTTAGCAGGTACATTACAGAATAATGCAATCTTGTCCTTGATTCCGACACCGAGCGGATATTCAGAACGACATACCAGGATATCCGGCTGGATTCCCATTCCCTGAAGATCTTTTACACTTGCCTGTGTAGGTTTGGTCTTCATTTCCTGAGAAGCTTTCAGATATGGAATCAGTGTAACATGGATCAGGATAACATTTTCATGTCCTTTTTCATGCTGGAACTGACGAATGGCTTCCAGGAAAGGCTGGCTTTCGATGTCACCAACAGTTCCACCGACTTCAATAATGGCAATTTCCGTATTCTCAGCAGCAGGGTTGCGGTAGAAGCGGGATTTGATCTCGTTTGTAATATGTGGGATAACCTGAACCGTTCCTCCGCCGAAATCTCCGCGGCGTTCTTTCTGAAGAACAGACCAGTAGATTTTACCGGTTGTTACATTTGAATTCTTGCTCAGACTTTCATCGATGAATCTTTCATAATGTCCAAGGTCAAGGTCGGTCTCAGCTCCATCATCAGTTACAAATACTTCGCCATGCTGTACCGGGTTCATAGTACCTGGGTCAATGTTGATATAAGGGTCAAATTTCTGCATTGTGACTGTGTAACCACGGGCTTTCAACAGACGTCCGAGGGACGCAGCCGTAATTCCTTTACCTAATCCGGATACTACACCGCCTGTAACGAATACGTATTTTACTGCCATAACTTCCTCCTTAAGTCAAAAATAGTTTCTCTGTTATAAAGTGTTCAAAAAAATACTTTAAGATTATACACCTTTGTTATTAAAAAATACAGAGTTTTTTTCATATTTTGCTTCAATAAGTTGCCTGAATAGACAGACGCTTGAACTGTTTGATGTCTACAGACCCCGGCATGACAGATACATGAACCTGACAGCCTTTTAATTTTGGAAGCTGATCCATTGCAAGTCTGGCGTCTTTGCTGGTTGCGGCACTTACGGAGAGTGCAATGAGGACTTCATCGGTATGCAGACGTGGATTACGGCTGCCCAGATACTTGGTCTTCAGACTTTGGATTGGTTCGATCGCCTGTGGTGAGATGATCTTAATCTCGTGTTCAATACCTGCAAGTTCTTTTAATGCATTTAACAGCAGGGCAGAGCATGCACCGAGAAGATCGGATGTCTTTCCAGTGACGATTGATCCATCCGGGAGTTCCAGTGCTGCCGCAGGTCCGTTGGTCCGTTCGGCTTCTGTCAATGCTGCATCGACGACCGGTCTGTCATGAACCGTAATATTTGCCTGATTCATTAACATTTCTAATTTATAAGTCTCTTCTTCAGAGCATGCACCAAGCAAGAGTCTTCTTCTGGATGCATAGTATCTGCGGATAATCTCCTGACGGGAAGCTTCCTGACATGCATCGTCGTCGCAGATACAGTTTCCGGCCATATTCACTCCCATATCGGTTGGAGATTTATAAGGACTTTCACCGTAGATGCGCTGGAACATTGCATTTAATACAGGGAAAATCTCTACATCACGATTATAGTTGATGGTTGTCTCACCATATGCTTCGAGATGGAACGGATCAATCATATTGATATCATTCAGATCAGCTGTTGCTGCCTCGTAAGCGAGGTTAACCGGATGCTTCAACGGGATATTCCAGATTGGGAATGTTTCGAATTTGGCGTATCCGGCTTTGATTCCGTGTTTGTGTTCGTGATATAACTGGGACAGGCAGACTGCCATTTTACCGCTTCCAGGTCCTGGTGCAGTTACAACGACCAGCGGACGGCTTGTCTTAATATAATCATTTTTTCCATATCCGTCGTCACTTACAATAAATGGTACATTTGTAGGGTAGCCAGGGATCAGGTAGTGGCGGTACACTTTGATACCCAGTTTTTCCAGGCGGTTTTTGAATAATTCAGCACTTTCCTGAGCGTTATATTTGGTAATAACAACGCTTCCGACATAAAGCCCCAGTCCCTGATAAATCTGCATCAGGCGAAGTACATCGGAATCATAGGTGATACCAAGATCACCGCGGATCTTGTTCTTTTCAATGTCTTCGGCACTGATGACGATGACGATCTCGGCCTGATCAGAAAGTTCTCTTAACATGCAAAGCTTGCTGTCTGGCTGGAATCCGGGAAGAACTCTGGAAGCATGATAATCATCAAAAAGTTTACCACCAAATTCCAGATAAAGTTTGTTGTCAAATTGACCGATGCGTTCACGGATGTGTTCGGACTGCATTTTTAAATATTTTTCGTTATCGAATCCAATTTTCATAAGTATATGCCCTCGTTTAAAATTTATTTGATTTTTGATGCGGTAAAACTGCTGTATGCAGATCTGCCGTCATACTTTGTATAAAAATGAAAAGAAAAATGCGCCGGAAGCGGCATAAGCATTTTCATTTCAAGTATACTACAACACATAGGAAGTTTACAATCTTTTCATAATGTTTTTATTGATTTCTAACATGACGCTCTATATAATAATTAGGTATACAGGAGGATTAAAATGGATAACCAGAATAATAAGAATAACAAGAATAATAAACAGGGTATATCGTTTATTTTACTGGTCACAGTTATTACATCGATCCTGGTGATCGCACTGTTCCAGTTTCAGGGAATGACCTCTGCAAAAGAGATTACCTATAATAAATTTCTGAAAATGGTAGATGACGGAGAGGTCAGAAAAGTACAGATCCAGAGTGACAAAATCATGATTGTTACAAAAAAGGACAAGGACAGCGGGGTTGCACAGGAATATTACACAGGAGTGGTGAATGACGATGACCTGACAAAGCGTCTGGAGAAGGCAGGCGTGGAGTTTAAGCAGGAGATTCCGGATACTACATCGGCAGTAGCGATGAACGTGATCTTAACATTCCTGCCAATTGCATTCTTTGTCGGAATGATCATCTGGATGACAAAGCGTATGTCAAAGGGCGGCGGCATGATGGGAATTGGCAAGAGCAATGCCAAGATGTATGTGGAAAAGCAGACCGGAGTCACATTTAAAGATGTAGCCGGACAGGATGAAGCGAAAGAATCTTTACAGGAAGTGGTAGATTTTCTCCATAATCCGGGAAAATATACGAGTGTCGGTGCAAAGCTTCCGAAGGGAGCACTGCTTGTAGGACCTCCGGGAACAGGTAAGACACTTTTGGCAAAAGCAGTTGCAGGAGAAGCAAAGGTGCCGTTCTTTTCATTGAGTGGATCGGCATTTGTGGAAATGTATGTCGGCGTCGGAGCATCCAGAGTCCGAGACTTGTTTAAGCAGGCACAGCAGATGGCACCTTGTATTATTTTCATTGACGAGATTGATAGCGATCGGTAAAAGCCGAGACAATCAGATGGGTGGCAATGATGAGCGTGAGCAGACACTGAATCAGCTCCTTGCAGAGATGGATGGATTTGAAAGCAATAAAGGACTGGTACTTTTGGCTGCAACTAACAGACCGGAGATTTTGGATCCTGCATTATTAAGACCGGGACGTTTTGACAGACGTATCATTGTTGAAACAACCAGATCTTAAAGGACGTGTGGAAGTACTGAAAGTGCACTCTAAAGATGTGAAGATGGATGAGACAGTCAATCTGGAAGAAATCGCACTTGCGACATCCGGAGCAGTAGGTTCTGATCTTGCAAATATGATCAATGAAGCGGCAATTAATGCTGTAAAGCATGGAAGAAATGCAGTATGTCAGTCTGATTTATTTGAAGCGGTAGAAGTGGTACTTGTAGGTAAGGAAAAGAAAGACCGTATCATGAGCCAGGAAGAACGAAGGATTGTTTCTTACCATGAAGTCGGACATGCACTTGTAAGTGCATTGCAGAAAGATGCGGAGCCGGTACAGAAGATTACAATCGTTCCACGTACAATGGGAGCACTTGGTTATGTAATGCAGACTCCGGAAGAAGAAAAGTTCCTGAATACCAAAGAAAGAACTTGCAGGCAATGTTAGTCGGACTGCTTGCAGGACGTGCGGCAGAAGAAGTAGTGTTTGATACGGTTACAACAGGAGCTTCTCTAATGATATTGAGAAAGCAACAAGCGTAGCAAGAGCGATGATCACACAGTATGGTATGAGCGAGAAATTCGGATTGATCGGTCTGGAATCTATTCAGAACCGTTATCTGGACGGACGCCCGGTCAGCAACTGTGGACAGCAGACAGCATCAGAGATTGACGAAGAAGTTATGAAGATGTTGAAAGATGCTTACGAAGAGGCAAAACAGCTTCTGAGAAATCACAGACAGGCGCTGGATAAAATTGCTGCATTCCTGATTGAAAAAGAGACAATTACCGGAAAAGAATTTATGGAGATTTTCCATGAAGTAGAAGGAATTGATCCAGATGCACCGAAGAAGGAAGAAGCAAGAATCGGTATGAATCCGGTAGAGGGTGAAGGATTTGTGATGAAGCCGGCAGATGATATAGATGATGCGCATAACGCAGATGTACAGGAAAAATCAGAAAAGACAGAAGAAAAAACTGTCGGAACAGCAACTGAATCTGTTCATGAAGAATAGAATTCTATAAAAAAGAACAAAAGATATGAAGTATGGCAAGAGCCGGCTTCATATCTTTTTTCTTTTCAATTATATTTGTCTGGTATATAATAGGCAGGATAAGATTATTCTGGAGGAGATATAACATGAAAGGAAGATTGTTCGGAGTCGGAGTTGGTCCAGGTGATCCGGAACTTATGACGTATAAGGCTGTTCGTACGATAGAAAAATGTCCGGTAATAGCAGTGCCTGCGAAGGGCAGGGAACATGCGGTCAGTTACAGAATTGCGGCAGGAATGGTAGATAATATGGAAGAAAAAGAATATCTGGATCTGGATACGCCGATGACAAAGGACAGACAGATTCTGAATCAGAATTATGAGAAAGCTGCCAAAAGGATCATAGAGGAACTGGAAAAGGAAAAAGATGTAGCATATCTGACATTGGGAGATCCAACGATTTATTCGACTTATATGTATATTCAACGTATTATAAAGGAAAAAGGATATGAAACATCAATTATAAACGGGATTCCATCATTTTGCGCAGCTGCATCAAAACTGAATGAAAGTCTGGCAGACAGAGCAGATGAGCTTCATGTGATTCCATCCAGCTATGATATAAGGAACGCATTGAGATATCCGGGAACGAAGGTCCTGATGAAGTCTGCTTCCAGATTAGCGGAGGTAAGGGAAATCCTGGAAGAAAAAAATGTGGATGTAAAGATGATAGAAAATTGTGGGATGGCAGACGAACAGATATATGAACGGTTGGAAGATATACCAGAGCATGCCAGCTATTATTCGCTTCTGATTGTAAAAGAATCTGTGTAACATTCATAAGCAACGGGTAAGAAAATAGTAAAAGAAAATGTACAGGTGACATATATGGAAAATTTTAATATACAGGAAGAACTGAAGAAGCTGCCAGGAAAACCAGGTGTATATCTTATGCACGATGAAAAAGATGCGATCATTTATGTCGGAAAAGCAATCAGTCTTAAAAACCGTGTCCGACAGTATTTTCAGAGCAGCAGGAATAAGGGAGCCAAGATAGAACAGATGGTGACACATATTTCCAGGTTCGAATATATTGTGACGGATTCCGAGCTGGAAGCGCTTGTTCTGGAATGTAATCTGATTAAAGAACACAGACCAAAATACAATACGATGTGATGGATGATAAAACGTATCCATTTATAAAAGTAACTGTAAAATGAACCTTTCCCGCGTGTAATGATGGCAAGGCGGATGAAGAAAGATAAGGCAAAATATTTTGGTCCGTATACCAGTGCCGGTGCAGTAAAAGATACTATTGAACTGATACGAAAGCTTTATCATATTCGAAGCTGCAATCGTTCACTCCCAAAAGATATCGGAAAAGAACGTCCGTGTCTCAATTATCATATCCATCAGTGTTATGCGCCGTGTCAGGGCTACATTTCCAGAGAAGAGTACAGGAAATCTATTGATGAAGTAGTAAGATTCCTGAATGGAAATTATGATCCGATATTAAAAGAACTGGAAGAAAAGATGCTGGATGCATCCGAAAATCTGGAATTCGAGAAAGCAATAGAATACAGGGAACTTCTTGCAAGCGTTCAGAAGATCGCTCAGAAACAGAAGATTACAGATACAGCAGGGGACGACAGGGATATTATTGCAATGGCTTCGGAAGGTGAGGACGCGGTTGTACAAGTCTTCTTTATCCGGGGAGGAAGGTTGATCGGACGGGATCATTTTTATCTGAAGATTGCGGAAAATGATACAAAAAGCGAAATCCTGTCAAGCTTTATCAAGCAATTTTATGCAGGAACACCGTATATCCCGGCCGAGTTAATGTTGCCGGAAGAGATTGAAGACCAGGAGATTATAGAGGAGTGGCTGACGACCAGAAGGGAACATAAAGTACGGCTTCGTATACCGAAGAAAGGGACAAAAGAAAAGCTGGTAGAGCTGGCGCAGAAGAATGCACAGATGGTATTAAAGAATGACAAAGAACGTCTGAAGCGTGAAGAAGGAAGAACGATCGGAGCGGTGAAGGAACTGGAAAAAATACTGGGACTTACCGGAATTATACGTATGGAGGCTTATGATATCTCTAATACAAACGGATTTGATTCGGTTGGTTCTATGGTCGTTTATGAGCATGGAAAGCCAAAGCGTAATGATTATCGCAAATTTAAGATAAAAAGTGTACAGGGACCGGATGACTACGCAAGTATGAATGAGGTGTTGACCCGAAGATTCGAGCATGGATTAAGGGAACGACAGGATGAAAGTGAGACAGGCGGATTTCAGGCATTCCCGGATCTGATCATGATGGACGGAGGCCGGGGACAGGTGAATATTGCATTGGAGGTCCTGGAGAAGCTGAATCTGCACATTCCTGTGTGTGGAATGGTAAAAGACGATAATCACAGAACCAGAGGATTGTATTTCAATAATGTAGAATTACCGATTGACCGTAATTCGGAATGTTTTCGCCTGATCACCAGAATACAGGATGAGGCGCATCGGTTCGCAATCACATTCCACAGACAGTTAAGAAGTAAAGGACAGGTACATTCGATACTGGATGATATTCCGGGAGTGGGACCTGCAAGAAGAAAAGACCTGATGCGGAGCTTTGAAAATATTGAAGCAATCCGGAATGCAACAGTGGATGATCTGAAAGAGCTGCCGTCCATGAATGAAAAATCTGCGCAGGAAGTGTATAAATTTTTTCACCAGGATACTTAAGTATGGTATAATATGGCTATCAGATTTTTAATACGTGTGAGGTAAAAGAATATGGCGAATAAAGTAAAATTAAAAACACTCGTTGAAAAAATGAATCTCAAAAATCTTACACCGGATGTAGATCTTTCCGAAAAAGAAGTTGAGATACCAGACATTAACAGACCGGCTTTGCAGCTTACCGGATTCTTTGAACATTTTGATTCCGAACGTGTGCAGATCATAGGATATGTGGAGTACACATTCCTGGAGAAGATGACAGATGAAGTTAAGAAAAAAAAGATTTATGAAACACTGCTTTCTTACAAGATTCCATGTCTGATCTTCTGCAGAAACCTTCCGCCGGAGGCAATGCTTCTTGAAATGGCAGAAAAGGCTAATATTCCAGTGTTCCAGACAGAGAAGAAGACATCAGAATTTACAGCAGAGATTATCCGCTGGCTGAATGTAGAACTTGCGCCATGCATTTCTATCCATGGTGTGCTGGTTGATGTATATGGTGTCGGAGTACTGATCATGGGAGAAAGCGGAATTGGTAAAAGTGAGGCGGCTCTGGAGCTGATCAAACGTGGACACCGTCTTGTCAGTGATGATGTAGTTGAAATCCGCAGAGTCAGTGATGAGACACTTGTAGGAACGGCACCGGATATTACGAGACATTTTATCGAACTGCGAGGTATCGGTATCGTAGACGTCAAGGCTCTGTTTGGTGTATTAAGTGTCAGAGAGACACAGAATATTGATCTTGTTATCACTCTGGAAGAGTGGAATAAGAATAAAGAATACGACCGCCTCGGTCTCGAAGAAGAATATACAGAATTCCTTGGTAACAAAGTGGTTTGCCATCATCTGCCAATTCGTCCTGGACGTAATCTTGCAATCATTGTTGAGACGGCAGCAGTTAACCACAGACAGAAACAGATGGGATATAATGCAGCTCAGGAACTGTACAAACGTGTTCAGCAGAATTTAATAAAGAAATAGGAGAAATACAGAAAATGAAATATTGCTTTGGAGTAGATATCGGGGGAACAACTGTAAAATTAGGTTTGTTTACAACCGAAGGAGAGATTGTAGATAAATGGGAGATTAAGACACGCACAGAGAATCAGGGTGAAGCCGTTCTTCCGGATATTGCCGCTGCTTTGAATGAAAAGTTAGAGGAAAAGCAGATTCCGAAAGATGAAGTGGAAGGAATCGGAGTCGGAGTTCCTGCACCGGTAGATTCGGAAGGAGTTGTTCAGAATACAGCGAACCTTGGCTGGGGATATAAAGAAGTAAAAAGAGAGATGGAAGAACTTTCCGGTATGAAAGCAGAGATAGGGAATGATGCCAATGTAGCTGCACTTGGAGAGATGTGGCTGGGTGCAGGAAAGGGCCGCAAAAATATTATTATGGTCACACTTGGAACCGGAGTCGGCGGTGGAATTATTATTGATGGTAAACCATTGGTAGGAGCACATGGTGCAGGTGGTGAGATCGGACATCTTTGTGTGAATTATGAAGAGACAGATCACTGCGGCTGCGGCAACACAGGATGCCTGGAGCAGTATGCATCTGCAACAGGTATTACAAGACTTGCCAATATTCGTCTGGCTAAGGATGATAAAGCGTCTGTATTAAGAGGACAGGAAGTCAGCGCCAAGACCGTATTTGATGCTGTTAAGGCAGACGATGAAGTGGCAAAAGAGATTGCAGAGGAATTTGGAAAATATCTTGGACATGCGATGGCTAATCTTGCAGCTGTTGCAGATCCTTCAGCAATTGTAATTGGAGGAGGCGTTTCGAAAGCAGGAGAAGTACTTCTTCAGTATGTTGAAAAGAATTTTAAGGAAAAAGCATTCTTTGCGAACAAAGATACGGAATTTGTTCTTGCTACACTAGGAAATGATGCCGGTATCTGTGGAGCTGCGAAACTGATTCTTTAGAGCTTTTAGAGAGTTATACATCCTTTTGGATGTCAGGTATAATAAAAACTGCGGAAACATTTTGTTCCCGCAGTTTTTTATTGTCATGCATTTGGAAGGAGCTTCCAGTGGCAGGTCCTGTAGATACCTTTCTGTAGATATCATAGGCTTGTACAGTATGGTTACTGAGAAGTATCTCCGCCGGTAGAGCCACCTGTATTACCACCGGTAGAACCACCACCTGTATTACCACCGGTAGAACCACCACCTGTATTACCACCGGTAGAACCACCACCTGTATTACCGCTGGTAGAGCCACCTGTATTACCGCCGGTAGAGCCACCTGTGTTACCGCCGGTAGAACCACCTGTGTTACCACCGGTATTATCACTGGTAGTGCCTGTATTATTGTTATAACTGTTTCCTGTATTGTTTGAATAAGAAGAAGCATCTTCAGTTGTATCATTGTCTTCTGTAGAAGACTTATACTTTCTTCCGGAAGAGTATCCGTGACCGGAACATGTTTCGGATGGAAGCGTGTCTTTGGCAAAATATTCTGTAATAGAAGGGCATCCGTTGGTTGCAAGCTTTCCGGTAATAGTACATATACTCTTTTTCTCAACAGAGGTCGGAACCTTAAAATCTTTACTTTCCAGATTCTCGTGAATACGACTCATAATACCTTTCCAGAGTCTGAAGCGGAAACTTGTGTCATAATCACATTCTTTATTGTCGTCATAACCGCCCCATACAGCACATGTATAATATGGTGTAAATCCACAGAACCATAAGTCTTTATTGGATGTTGTGGTACCTGTCTTTCCGGCTACCGGCATATTCGGAAGCTGGCATGCTGTACCTGTTCCGGAATTGACAACATCTTCCATTGCACTGGTAAGAAGATAAGCTGTGCTGTCTTTGATAACTGTATGAGATTCGCCTGTTCCGTCAAGAAGAACGTTGCCATCGTGGTCTACAACTTTACTATATAAAGTTGGTTTGTTATAGACGCCGCCGTTAGCGATAGAGGCATAAGCGGCACACATTTCATAGTTATAGACACCTTCTGTGATTCCACCAAGTGCGAGCGTCTGTGAAGTGCTGTCATCAAAGACCTTGCCGTTGATTGTTTTGTCTTTTACCAGAGTACTGATACCGAATTTTTCACAGTATTCATAGCCTAATTCCTGAGTGATTTCATCGCTTAACTTTACGGCAACTACGTTGATGGATTTTTTGATACCATTTCTGAGCGTTGTTGTACCGCCGTACTGTTTGTTGGCATTCCGCAAAACATTTCCATTCTTTAAGGTATATGGTTCATCATCAATTGTTGTTGCGAGTGTCTTATCACAGGAATCTAATGCCGGTGCATAAGCTGCAAGGATCTTAAAAGTAGAACCAGGCTGTCTCTTGGAACCCTGATAAGCTCTGTTCAGTCCAAGACTGGAAGCTTTTTCTCCACGGCCGCCGACCATTGCTTTGATCTGTCCAGTCTTCTGATCCATGATTGTGATAGAAGACTGTGGCTGAGGGGTAATGGTAATACGTTCATCATAGGTATCACCCTCCTGGGCAATCGTGGATTTCCATTCTGCCACCATTGCTTTTGCGGCATCTTCACTGGAGTAGAGAAGTCCCTGATCATTTCCGTAAGTTTTTTCTACATAATTTTTAATATTATTACTTCCATAGTTTTCAACCGATCCATCAGCACGGGTTACCGTCAGCGCATAATCAAGACCATACTCTTTCAGACCAGGATAGTTGGCATCATTATTAGCTTCTTCATCACAGATTTTCTGCATTTCCTGATTTTGTGTAGAGTAGATACTGAGACCGCCGCTGTAAACGGCATTGTAAGCCTGTGTATCAGTGTAGCCAAGCTGATCTTTCAGATCCTGGATTACCTGCTGTGCAAGTGCATCAACAAAGTAACTGTATGCATTATCAGCCTGGGAAGAAGCGCTGGTTGCCTGGATTCTTGCATAGACATCGTCGGACATCGCTTTATCATACTGCTTCTGGCTGATATAGCCTTGCTCCAGCATATTCTTTAATACTTTATTACGTCTGATCTTGTTATTCTCGGGACGTGTAACTGGATCATAATCTGTCGGATTCTGTGTGATTCCGGCAATTACCGCACATTCAGATAATGTCAGATCGGAAACATCTTTACCAAAATAACGTTGAGAAGCAGACTGTACACCCAGACAATTCTGTCCAAGGTTGATTGTGTTGAGATAACTTTCCATAATCTCATTTTTACTCATCTGCTTTTCAATCTGTACTGCAAGATACTGTTCCTGAATTTTACGTTGTAATTTATCATAGAAATTTTTCTCTTTTGTAAAGTTCGGGAATACATTGTTCTTGATCAGCTGCTGAGTCAGAGTACTGGCACCTTCAGAAAAACCGCCCCGGGCAATACCCACTACCGCAGCACGGGCAATACCCTGAAGATCTATACCGTTATGCTTATAAAAACGCTCATCCTCGATTGCAACAAAAGCATGTTGAAGATTTTTCGGTATCTCATCAATAGACTTGTATACTCGATTGGAACCAGAAGATACAAAACGTTCAATCTCAGTGCTTCCGTCATCAGCATAAACGAAAGTAGTAAATCCTTTCGGTTTAACGTCAGAAGTGGAAACATGCGGAGTGTCATCAATAATCTTTTTTATAAAAAGACCGCCGCCGGCCATTCCGACTACTGCAGCAAGTACGATACAGATCAGCAGTGCCTTGAACAAACGGACAACGATGCGTTTCCCCTGCATTGTAGATTTGGACGTTATTTTTTTCTGCCTTTTCGCAGCCTTTTTCTTTCCATAGTTCATGCGTTTAAGCCTCCTTTATACCAAGTTATTATAGCAAATGTACACTCTTTTATAAAGAAAAAAATGAAAACTTCATATTTGAGTAGGAAAATCTTAAGAAATTAGGTATTATATTATGTATAAAGTTGTAAATTATACGAAAGGATGACAATATGTTACCAGAATACAGAACTATTTATCGGGGTGGAGAAGATGAGATTATAGAAAAAAAGTCACGATTTATTGCGACTGTGGTACCGGTAAATACAGAGGAAGAAGCACTTGAATTTGTAGAGAAGACAAGAAAAAAATACTGGGATGCAAGACATAACTGTTTTGCATATATAATAGGGGAGAGAGGACAGCTTCAAAGATGCAGTGATGACGGCGAACCAAACGGTACAGCTGGCAAACCGATGCTAGATGTATTGCTTGGAAATGAACTGAGGAATGTGGCTGTTGTGGTGACCCGGTATTTCGGAGGAACCCTTCTTGGAACCGGTGGACTGGTCAGAGCATATTCGGGAGCCGTGAAAGCGGGACTTGATGCCTCGGTGATCATTACGAAAATTTTAGGAGTGAAACTTCATATAGAAACAGACTATACGACATTTGGAAAGATTCAGTATATTCTGGCGCAGAGAGAGCTGAAGATATTAGATACTGTCTATACGGATAAAGTAGAACTGGAAGTACTGATTCCAAAAACGGATGTGGATCAGGTTATGCATGCAATTACTGAGGGGACAAATGCGCAGGCAGAGATGACAGCAGGTGAAGAATGTTATTATGCAGAGATTGATGGGGTGCCGACAATTCTGGAAGAAAATATAATATAAAAATAATATAAAAAAGCCGTACACGATATCTCATGAAAGGAGCTGTTCTTTAGGAGATATTGTGTACGGCTTTTGTTATTGCCATATTTTTATAAGATTATGAGTTGCGATTTAAGAAAATTCAGGCTCGATCAAACCAAATGTTCCGTTTTTACGTCTGTATACTACATTCACTTCGTCTGATTCTGCATTACAGAAAACATAGAAATCATGTCCGAGAAGTTCCATCTGAACACACGCATCTTCCGGATACATAGGTTTAAATCCGAATTTTTTGGTACGTACGATTTTAATCTCGCCGTCATCTTCAATATTATCTTCGGCGTCAAAGAATTCCTGTTTGAAGTTACCGCCTTCCTGTTCACGTGCTACCAGTTTATTTTTGTATTTACGAAGTTGACGTTCGATGACTTCTTCTACAAGATCAATCGATACATACATATCAGAACTTTCCTGTTCGGAACGAACCAGACCACCCTTTACAGGAATAGTTACTTCAATTTTCTGATGTCCTTTCTGTACACTTAAGGTTACGTGAATCTCTGTATTCGGAGTAAAGTACCTTCCTAACTTTCCTAACTTGCTTTCTACGGCCTCTCTTAAGCCTGGTGTTACATCGATGTTCTTTCCAATAATAATAAATTTCATGATGCCCAACTCCTTTGCGACATAATTTCAAATAATTGCACGTTATACAATCATCAAATAAATGAATTATAATCTGACAATTGCTACTCGAACCGGCAATCTATCTGATATGTGTAGTATAACATGTTTGGCCGCTAATGTATAGCACGAATTACCTGAATTCTTGAAATTTTTCCATCATGAAGTTTGGCAACCCGCAGACCGCAATCGTGGAAGTAATAACATGCACCAACACGGGGCGTGATATTCTGTTCTTCGAGATGCCGCAGCAGTACATTGGAAAGGGTATCATCTGCTTCATGCGGAATGTTCACGCTGAGAATCTTGTTGACAACTTTAGCCTTGGTTGAAGCACGGAATACCGTTTCGTCTGCTATGTCGAATTCGGAGAATAAGAATTTTCTGGTTGCAAATAAGACTGCGATGGAACAGACGCCGATCAGACTGCTGTAGATGGAAGTGTGGTCCATAATGATGTGTCTTGCAATCGCAAAAAGCAGAACCTCAAATACGGTACTCGGAGAGTGCGAATACATCATACGGATCAATTCGACACCGATGATCAGATTAAAACAAACCTCGAGAAGATCATCGTAATTCGGATAGGTGTTCAGATTCGGAATATACTGAAGTGAACATACCATACGAAGGCAAAGCAGTATGATACCGATCGCAAGCATAAATGCAATCACATATTCCAGAATTGCGGCCACCTGTTTGAGAAGGTGAGAAATCAGTTCTTTCATTCGTGGATTCCTTTCTTTTATATAGATTTTCGCTGTAATTCCAGTATAAGTGAAAAAAAGATATTTGCCAATATCCCAAAGAAAGATATCATATCAAAATGAAGAACAATGGAGAAGGAAAATTTTTAGTAATGTGTGCTGCAGATGAGAACAAAAAAGCGGCAGAAAATAAAATATATAAATTGTCAGGTTTTCGTGAACAAAAACTGTTTTATATATTTTATTTTCTGCCGCTTTCGTGCGGTCAGTTATAACCGTAAATGTTTATTCATTAGCGATTTACACGTTTTCTCATCTTAGGATCCAGAATCTTCTTTACGAATACGGAGGATTCCGGAGTAACCTCCAGAAGTTCATCTGTATCGATGAAGTCGATTGCCTGCTCCAGACTGAGGACTGTCGGAGGTGTCAGACGAAGTGCATCATCTGCGCTGGAACCGAACCATACAATAATTGGCACCGATGAAGATGTTCCACGCTTTACACATTTACTTCGATATCATCTGTTTTTGCATTTCACCCATATGACCGTATCCGTAGACAATTGAACTTTTGTTCAGCAATATCAAACCGATCAGACCACGGGATGGGATACGGAACTCAAGACGTGTATATCCACCATTGGCAGCACCCATTGTCTGTAATTCACCTTTTCTCTGGCTCAGTTTATCAATAACGACACCAGTGTATTCATCAGGTACATCAATGTAAGCAATCTCCATTGGCTCAAGAAGTTTACCATTCTCGTCTTTGTGATACAGAACCTCAGCTTTGCTGACTGCGAATTCATATCCTTCACGTCTCATATTCTCGATTCGGGCAAAAGGTGAAGTTCACCACGTCCGGATACTTTGAATGCGTCCATGTTTTCGGTATCTTCAACACGAAGGCTGACATCTGTGTTCAGTTCGCGCATCAGACGATCACGTAAGTGACGGGAAGTTACATATTTTCCTTCCTGTCCGGCAAATGGACTGTCATTTACAACGAAATCCATAGAGATTGTTGGTTCAGAAATCTTCTGGAACGGAATTGGTGTCGGATTTTCAGGTGAGCAGAGTGTATCACCGATGGAAATGTCAGAGATACCTGAAATTGCCACGATTGCACCGATAGATGCTTCTTTTACTTCTACTTTCTGCAGACCGTCAAATTCATATAATTTACTGATCTTAACTTTCTTCTGTTTGTCAGGATCATGATGGTTGACAACAACCATGTCCTGGTTAACTGCGATTGTACCGTTATCTACTTTACCAACACCGATACGTCCAACGTATTCATTATAGTCGATCGTACTGATCAGAACCTGAGTCGGAGCTTCCGGATCTCCTTCTGGTGCAGGAATATAATCCAGAATTGTCTCAAACAGAGGCTTCATGTCTTTCATTTCATCCGAAATCTCAAGTGCAGCCACACCATTCTTAGCGGATGCGTATACGAATGGGCAGTCTAACTGTTCGTCAGAAGCACCAAGGTCGATGAGAAGTTCGAGAACTTCATCGATCACTTCTTCGGCTCTTGCTTCCGGACGGTCGATCTTGTTGATACATACGATGACTGGAAGCTTTAATTCCATAGCTTTGCGGAGTACGAATTTGGTCTGCGGCATAGCTCCCTCGAACGCATCAACGACGAGGATAACACCGTTAACCATCTTAAGGACACGTTCTACTTCTCCACCGAAGTCAGCATGTCCCGGAGTATCTATAATATTGATCTTTACACCGTTGTAGGTGACGGCAGTATTCTTGGAGAGGATTGTGATTCCACGTTCTCTTTCGATATCGTTAGAGTCCATGACACGTTCTGCTACTTCCTGATTCTCACGGAATACACCGCTTTGCTTTAATAATTCATCTACTAATGTTGTCTTACCATGGTCAACATGGGCGATAATCGCGATATTTCGTACATCTTCACGTTTTGTCTTCATTACGAATCTTCCTTTTCTCTACCTATTATTATCTGCAACCACATTAGTTTATCACATTTTTTAAAATTTACAAGTATTTAGTTCTAAAATACTGATTTGATTCATAGACTTTGTAATGACTCAAAATACGATTCAGAGGAAGGGAGATTACAAAATTATGTCAGATAAGATGATTGAGAACAACCAGGTAACCGTTATGGGAGAAATCGTGACACCATTTTCATTCAGCCATGAAGTATTTGGAGAAGGCTTCTATATGGTAGAGGTGGATGTGAAGCGGCTCAGCAATTCCAAAGACAGGATCCCACTCATGATCTCGGAGCGTCTGATTGATGTTACGAAAGATTACACGGGAGAATTCATTATGGTAAACGGACAGTTCAGGTCCTACAACAGGCATGAAGAAATGAAAAACCGTCTGATTTTATCCGTATTTGTCAGGGAAATTACATTTGTGGAAGAAGAACTTGACGGTGCAAAGACGAATCAGATTTTTCTGGATGGTTATATCTGCAAACAGCCTGTTTACCGTAAGACACCGCTTGGCAGAGAGATTGCAGATCTATTGCTGGCAGTGAACCGGCCATATGGAAAGTCTGATTACATTCCATGTATCTGCTGGGGAAGGAATGCCAGATTTGCCTCTGCTTTTGAGGTTGGAGAACATGTGCAGGTAATGGGAAGAATTCAGAGCCGTGAATATATGAAAAAAATTACAGAAACGGAATCGCAGAAAAGGGTTGCATATGAAGTGTCGGTCAGTAAACTGGAATGTATGGATGAATAAGGGATGGTAAAAGTTTAGATAAGGGTTCGGATTGACATCATATTTAATTGATGATAGAATTTCATTAGATTATATGAAAGTCAGGAGGATCACTATGGCTATTTTTACAGGAGCCGGCGTGGCAATTGTCACACCATTTAATGAAGATGGAAGTATTAATTATGATAGACTTGATGAATTGATTGAGTTTCATTGTGAGCATAAAACAGACAGCATTGTAATCTGCGGTACAACAGAGAATCTGCTACCATGACAGAAGAAGAGCATATGCAGTGTGTAAAATTCACAATTGACCGTGTTAACAAGAGAGTTCCGGTTATTGCAGGAACAGGTTCTAATTGTACACGTACTGCTATCGATATGTCGAAGGAAGCTTCAGAATATGGGGCAGATGGTTTACTTTTGGTTACACCTTATTATAATAAAGCAACTCAGAATGGACTGATCGGACATTTCAGTGCAGTGGCAAAAGAAGTAACAGCGCCAATCATTATGTATAGTGTTGCAAGCAGAACGGGATGCAATATCGAACCTGCAACAGCAGCAAAACTGGTGAAAGAAGTAGATAATATCGTTGGTATAAAGGAAGCATCAGGAAATATTTCGCAGGTTGCAAAGATCATGAACCTGACAGACGGTAACATTGATGTATATTCAGGAAATGACGACCAGATCGTGCCGGTATTATCTCTCGGTGGAAAAGGTGTGATCTCAGTACTGTCAAACGTTGCTCCGGATGAAGCACATGATATCTGTGAGAAGTATTTTAACGGAGATGTGAAGGGAAGTGCAGCACTTCAGCTGAAAGCACTGCCGCTGATCGAGCAGTTATTCTGCGAAGTAAACCCGATTCCGGTTAAGAAAGCAATGCAGCTGATGGGAGTTGACTGCGGACCACTTCGTATGCCGCTTACAGAGATATCCCCTGAACATGAGAAGAACCTTGCACAGGCAATGAAAGATTTCGGTATTCAGTTAGCATAATAAGAAAAAGAGAAGGATATCATGCATCCTTAAGTACGTTTTGTGAAACTGCCAACGGCAGGCTTTCACAGATGCATTACATATATGATATCCTTTGTTTTTATAACAAAGTATACAAAAGGAGGATAAGAATATGGTAAAAGCAATCATGCATGGCTGTAATGGACACATGGGTCGTGTCATTACAGATATAATCAAGAACACAGAAGGGATCGAACTGGTAGCCGGAGTTGATAAATATACCAAAGTACCAAATGACTATCCGGTATTTGAAAGCATCGATGCATGTGACGTGGAGGCCGATGTGATCATTGATTTTTCAAATGCGGCAGCAGCAGATGAACTGCTTGACTATTGTGTTGAAAAACAGGTGCCGGTCGTACTTTGTACTACGGGACTTTCCGAAGAACAGCTGGAAAAGGTAGAAGAATCAGCAAAGAAAGTAGCAGTATTAAAATCTGCCAATATGTCACTTGGCATCAATCTGCTTATGAAGATCCTTAAGGATGCGACAAAAGTACTTTCTCCGGCAGGATATGATATTGAGCTGGTAGAGAAGCATCATAACCAGAAACTGGATGCGCCGAGTGGTACTGCACTTGCTCTGGCAGATTCAATTAATGAAGCGGCGGATAATCAGTATCATTATGTATATGACAGAAGTCAGGTGCGTCAGAAACGTGATCAGAAAGAGATTGGCATTTCGGCAGTACGTGGTGGAACAATCGTAGGAGACCACGAAGTGATCTTTGCAGGTCAGGATGAAGTGATTGAATTCAAACATACAGCATATTCTAAGGCCGTATTTGGAAAAGGCGCCGTAGAAGCAGCAAAATTCCTGGCTTGGAAACCGGCCGGCAGATATGATATGTCTGACGTGATCCAATTATAAATCGTTATGAACAGCAGAATATACAGGAAGACCGGGAGGTAATTATGAGACAATTAGAGGAACGTTATCTGGAAAGACTTTCTCAACTATATCCGACCATCGCCAAAGCTTCCACAGAAATCATTAATTTACAGGCGATACTGAATCTGCCAAAGGGCACAGAGCATTTTCTGACAGACATTCATGGGGAATATGAGGCATTTGCGCATGTTCTGAAGAATGGCTCTGGTTCAGTGCGCCGTAAAATTGATGATGTATTCGGGAATACTATGAGTAGCAGGGATAAACAGACCCTTGCTACTCTTTTATTATCCGAAGAGAGAGAGATGGACCAGGATTAAGAAAACGGAGAAGAATATGGAGGACTGGTATAAGATTACGTTGTACCGCTTGATTGAGGTGTGAAGTAATAAAAGAACAGCAAGTAAATATACCAGATCTAAAGTAAGAAAAGCACTTCCTCCGGATTTTGCTTATGTGATCGAGGAACTGATCACAGAGAAAAATGATATGACGGATAAAGAATCGTATTATAATGCAATTGTCAGTACGATTATAAGAATTGGACGGGCAGAGAAATTCATTATAGCTATGAGTGAACTGATTCAACGTCTGACGGTTGATCATCTGCATATTGTCGGAGACATCTATGACAGAGGTCCTGGACCACATATTATTATGGATGAGCTTATGGCGTACCATTCGGTTGATATTCAATGGGGAAATCATGATGTTTTGTGGATGGGAGCTGCAGCAGGGCAGAGAGGCTGCATTGCCAATGTGATCCGTATCTGTGCAAGATATGGCAACCTGGATATCCTGGAAGAAGGATATGGGATTAACCTGCTTCCGCTGGCTACATTTGCTATGAATACATATAAAGATGATCCGTGTGAGTGCTTTAAATTAAAAGGCAATCCGGATTACAATGCAACGGAAATGTTGATGGATGTAAAGATGCATAAAGCAATTTCTGTGATCCAGTTCAAAGTTGAGAGCCAGATTATAAAAAAGAATCCGGGATTTAAGCTGGAAAAGCGCAATTTACTGCATCATATTAAGTTATGAAAAGGAACGATAGAGTTAGACGGAAAAGAATATAAATTGCTGGATAAAAATTTTCCGACGATCGATCCGAAAAAACCATATGCGCTGACGAAAGAAGAAGAGGATATTATGGAACGCCTGGAACGGGCGTTTGAAAACTGCGAAAAATTACAACGTCATATGCATTTCCTTTTAAACAAAGGTGGATTATATAAAGTATATAACGGCAATCTTCTTTATCATGGCTGCGTACCGTTAAAAGAGGACGGTAATTTGAAAGTGCTGGGATCTTTGTGGAGCGTATAGGGCAAAGGGCTTTTATGAAGTACTTAAGTTACACGTGAGAAAAGGATTCTATGCTATGGATCCTAAAGAGAACGTGGAAAAGATATCATGTGGTATATCTGGCTGAGTGAAAATTCTCCGTTGTTTGGAAAGGATAAGATGGCGACATTTGAACGCTATTTCCTGTCGGAGAAGGAAACTCATAAAGAGAAGAAAAATCCATACTACCTTTTACTGGAAGATGAAAAAGTAGTGGAAAAAATATTGAAAGAATTCGGACTTGAGAACGAAGATGCGCATATAATCAACGGTCATGTGCCGGTAAAGTGTAAAGATGGAGAAAATCCGGTGAAATGCGGTGGAAAAGTTCTGGTTATAGATGGCGGATTTTCGAAAGCTTATCAGAAAGAGACCGGAATCGCAGGTTATACACTGATCTATAATTCCTATGGATTGATTCTGGCGGCGCATAAGCCATTTGAGTCTACAGAAGCAGCGATCGAAAAGGAAAGTGATATTCATTCGGACAGCACGGTGGTAAAGAGAACGCTGGAACGGAAGAAAGTAGAAGATACAGATGTCGGAAAAGAGTTAAAAGAACAGATTTCGGATCTGGAAGTACTTCTGGCTGCATACAGAAGTGGTGTGATTGCTGAAAGAATGTAAAAATATACCAGCATTCTGATAAAGAAAAATTCGTATATATTTCTGGAAAATGCAGATATTACTGGTAACAAGTAATACTTGATCATAGATGAAGATATACGAAGGGAGATTATGAGAAGATGAACAATGGAAGAAATTCATGCTGGTATTCATGTGCACGGGGATCATGATGGGGCTTACCGCCTGTGGAAATAATACAGATGATAATGCGGCGAATGATAACTCGGCGACAGAAGGTACAACCGGAACAGATGATACAGTAAAGGATGATGTGACAGACCGGAATAATGAAAATGATGGAGTTATGGATGAAATCGGAGATGATGTACAGGATGGTGTAGATGATATCGAAGATGATCTCGATCCGAATGACAGAAAAAATGAGACGGACCAGAATAATGACGGAACAACAGACCAGAACCGGGATAACACTAATAAAAACGATACGAAAAACGCAAAAATAATAGATAGTATATAAGGATGTGGGGAAATGATAAGTAAAATCTCTGCATCCTTATTTTGTACAGTATATCTGTACTGGACGCTGATACTTTAGTGTGGTAAAATGTTTTGAAAAAAGAATATAATCAAGAATATAATAAGGAGAAAAGCATTTATGAAATTCAGACCATGCATCGACATACAGAAATGGAAAGAAGAAGGCAAGATTGTGAGGGCAGCCTTCTTGATCAGGGAGATCAGGCGGTAGAAAACTTTGCGGCAGATCAGGAAGCAGATTATTTTGCAAATTTGTA
>SCPN01001253.1_pt1 | contig 34892 bp, 54 predicted proteins | sample 6106831 | NCBI WGS metagenome assembly SCPN01 (sample SAMN10720447, study PRJNA508395) | human gut metagenome | isolation source: Participant 1, 0 month
CAATGTTTGTAAAATATCAATGTTTGGTTTGAAGAAGACACTAGGCAAATATATCATGAAGCTTTATTTCAATTGGCTTTAAAGAATAATATTGGTGGGAAAATAGGTGAAATAGCTAATAATATTTTAGATGGCGCATCAAAAATCTGGGATAAAGTTGGTCAGGCAAAGGAAGCAGTACAAAGTATAGTCAATGAAAGAGAAATGTTTCTATTATTGTCAAAAGAGTTTACTTCTGTTCATATTATTGTAATAGATGACTTGGAAAGAATGAGTGATGACATAAATTTGGAAGATATATTTGGAATTATAGAAGAACTCAAGCAATGTAATTATGTAAAAGTTATTGTGATTGCGAATACAGATGAAATACAATCGGACAAAAAAGTTGTATTTGAAAAGTATAATGAAAAGGTCATTGAAAGAATATATCATATTACAGAACGTGCAGAGAAAGTGACATGGAGTAAAATGAATATCCATGCAGACTTTGTTGAAAAATTCTTGGAAATCCATAAAGTCAAAAATTTACGGACGCTCGAAAAGGCGCAACGTTTTTTTGAAGATGTAAAATTGTTTTGTAATAGTGACATGAGTGAGCAATTTAAAGAAGAATTAAGGTTAATATGCTTTGCTGTTGTTGTGGAGCGTATAGAAAATTTGTACTATAAAGAAATTGATTCTGATAATACTGATTCTGTAGAAAAAATGACAAATACGATTGGAAATATGCTTCAACATAGAATTGGCAGATATCTTTATGGAATAAAGTGTAGTACAAATTTGGTAGAAATGATACTGAAATATTATGAGGAAGGGGTACTAAATGAAGAACAATTGGAGGCTGAATACAAGTTATTTCTTAATTCAGGAGATAAGCCTAACTATTATAAGTCAGATGAGGAAATAAGGAGTGTATTACCTATTTTAAGAGAGAAAATGCTTGAAGCAAAGAGTTTGGCAGAATTAAATGAATTTGCAGATGCGTATGTTGTTTGGAGTGATGTTTTAGAGGAAAATAATGAAAGTGTTTTATCAGAATATAGAAATATTTTAGAAGAAATGCTGGAAAAAACTGTCTTAGATGGGAAAGAGGAAATGCTATCGTATTCATATGATTTGTTTCACATGTCATCGGAAAAGACAAAAAGAATATATCAAGAAGAAAATAAAGAAACGATGAAATTTTTAATAGAGACATATGTGGGATATTTGAAAAAAACAACTCATGGGAAAAAGGCTTATGAGTATTCATATAAACTTAGAAATAATTTTGATAGTAGTTATTATCATGATATTATCATATCAGAGATAAACAATTTGTATAATAAAATTTCTTTTCCAGTAGACAATGTGGATGAGGATAGATATCATACGTGTTATAATATTATGTATGTTTTGTATCATTCAGATGCTGAAAAATTCTTGCAGTATTGTGAAAAAATAAAAGAAGATTGTGATCATATGTCAAGGCATAGAATAGATGTTTTGATTGAGGAGATAGTAAAAAAGTAAAATAGAAATTTACATTAGCCAGATGGTTCCGACCCAAGGAATCACCTGGCTATTTTCATGCCCGGATATTATCCCCAATAATATCAATCCAAGGCAGGGAAAGGAGATGAAAATTATGCCATATATACCACCATCAGTTGTGCAAGAGGTCAAGCGGATGGACTTGCTCACATACCTGAAAAATTATGAACCATACGAATTGGTTCACTTTTCTGGCAACACCTACACTACCAGAACACACGATAGTTTGAAAATATCAAATGGGAAAATGGATGTGGTGGAGTCAGAGAACCGGTGGCAGATCAGCACTGGATTATCTGATCAAAGTAAGAGGATACAGTTTTTTAGAGGCGGTTGAATTGCTTGCAGAACGGGCAAATATTCAGCCGCCTCTTTCTGTATATCTGAGAATGTTCCGATGGAGAAACAGTTACTGTTGCCAAAGAAAAATCAAGATGATCAGAAAGTGATTGCGTATCTTTCAGGCCGTGGGATTGATAAGGAAATCATTCAGTTTTGTTTAGAGTCTGGAAGAGTTTATGAAAGTGCATTTCATCATAACGTGGTGTTTGTAGGGATGGATGAGAAAGATAATCCGAAATATGCAGCTCTTAGAGGAATCGGAACCAGCTTTATAGGAGAAGCAAATGGAAGCGATAAGAATTATTCTTTTTCCATTTTTGCAGAGAAAACTCCAAGATACGGTGCATCTGTTTGAGTCAGCCATTGATCTGCTATCTTATGCGACATTGCAGAAATTGGACGGGAAGGAGTGGAGGAGAAGAGAACATTTATTGTCATTGGCAGGTGTCTATCAACCAGCAAAAGAAATTGAAAAAAGTAAAGTCCCTGCAGCGTTGGCCAGGACATTAAAAATGCATCCAGAGGTGAAGACAATCGTTCTGCATTTGGACAATGACCGTATTGGAAGACTTGCCACAAAAGCAATTTCTACAGTGCTTCCGAAGCAATATCAGGTAAAAGATGTACCGCCAAAACAAGGAAAAGATTACAACGATCTGCTCTGCATCAAGTTAAATCTGGCAATTACAAAGCGAGAAAAAAGCACGAAAAAGAGTATGTCTGGTCATGAAAAATATGAGAGATAGAAGGTGAAAAAAAATATGAAAATTGCAAGATATGAGCTGAAGGTTGTGTATAAGAAAGAACTGATTTTGATGATGGAAGACGATGTAGACAGCGAAGATCTGTTGAAGATTTTTCTGGAAACACAGTTGAAAGAGGAAAAAGAACAGAGTGAATTACTTGGAATTATTGCTGAAAAAGTGTCAGAAGAAAGCTGTACGGAGTAGTGTGAAAGTTGTCAAAAGTATTGTCCGGCAAGTGAAGAATGTATGGCAACTGATGAAAATGTACGATGCACAAAGTGTGAATACTTGTGTGAAACTTGCGGGATTTGTGAACTGAAAAAATAAAAAAAGCAAGTGCTTTTTCGGCAAGTAAATCTTCTGATACCCGGAACAGTGAGACGGGTGCAGAAGAATACACAATACCAGCAAGCAACGCCTTTGGATTGCCACACAGGTTTCCTGTCTGGCAGTCTGCGGCAGCTTGTCAGGGAGAATCCCTGAAACCCTCAGAAAATGAAAAAGGAGAAAGTAACAATGTTGAAGTTTATTTGTGGAGTATTAGTAGGTGGCATTATAGGAGTAGTGTTGATGTGCCTGTTGCAGATTAACAAGATTCAGTAGACAAAAAGAAAGGAGATACAAGATGCAGGTTGAAGTATCAATGAAAGACAAGAAGAAAGCAGAAAGACGGTATCAGGAATATTTAAAGAAAATGAACAAGAAGAAGGGAGAACAGAAGAAATGATTGTAAAAGAGATGATAGCAGAAAAGGTATTTGCGGAAGGTGTAGCAAAAGACATTCGGAATTTTCTCCCAGCTAAATATGAGAATGCAGAATTTCAGGTAATGCAGATGAATAAAAATAATGGAGTCCAGATGGTAGGAGTACAGGTAAGACTACAGGAAGAAAATGTGTGTCAGTTGTTTATGTAGAGCCGTTTTCAATGAAATACGTCTGGGTGAACCCGTTGAGAAAGTGATGAATGAAATTGCAAAATGCATGGAAGAAGCAGGCAATGCTCCGTTTGTGCACAACGGTATCAACCCAATGGATTATGATTCAGTGAAGAAACATCTGGCAGTGATGCTTGTAAACACCCAGGCAAACAAACGAATGTTACAGGAAATGCCTCATGAAAATATCGAAGATCTGTCGGCTATCTGTTATGTGGATTTTCCGGTAGAGTCTAACGATGGAAAAGCGACTATGAAGGTGAAAAATGAACATCTTAAGATGTGGAATGTGGATGCAAAAGAAATGTTCCAGCAGGCCAGAGCAAATACACCCAGCCTGTAAATACACCGATTCTTCAGTCAATGGACGAAATGATGTTGAGTATTTTTAATGAAGAAGGACATGCAACAAATTTATTAGATGAAAATGTTGATTTTGGATTTCGTTCACATGATATGTTGTATGCACTTACGAATGTAGAAAAGCAATATGGGGCATCTATGATCACGCAGCCAGAAGTTTTAAATAAATTGGAACAGCTTTTTCCAGAAGGATTTTATGTGTTACCGTCATCTGTGCATGAAGTTCTGATTGTTCCGGATAATGGAGAGATGGAACCGAAAATGCTTGGTGAAATGGTACGGGAAGTAAATAAAAATGAAGTGGAACGGCAGGAAGTTCTCTCAGACAGAGTTTACAGTTACGATAAAGAAAAACACCAGATTCGCCAGGAACCAGATTCCATACAGAAAGTAAAGGAGATGGAGCGTTGAGAAAACGTAATGTAGCAATCCTTTTTCGATTGAACAAAAAAGAAGCAGAGGTATTGGATAAGAAAGTAAAGAAAAGTGGACTGAACCGGGAAGCTTACCTGAGACAGTTGATTTCCGGTGTTGTTCCAAGAGACGCACCGCCACCAGATTATTATTCCATGATGCGGGAACTTCATAAGATTGGAAATAACTTAAATCAGATTGCACAGAAAGCACATGTGTTAAATGTGATAGATGTGCAACGTTACGATCAGGAAGTGTGGAAGTTCAATGAAGCGGTCCGTAAGATTACAGAAGCAGTAATACTTCCGGAGAAAAACGAATCATGGCAGTGACATCAATCTGGAGCATCAAAGGTTGGATTGGAAAAGTAATCAATTATGCGGAAAATCCAGATAAGACCAAAGAACAGACGAGCCAAGAACTGATTTCAGAAAGTGAAACCGGGCAATTACAAGGACTTAATGATGTGATTACCTATGCGGTGAATGCAGAAAAGACCAGACTGAGACAATCTAAATCAATGGAAATGGAAGTTGTCGGAGAATCGGAAGAACTGATGGAACAGTATGTATCGGGACTTAATTGTGCACCGACAACCGCCAGAGAAGAAATGATTGCAGTCAAAAAGCGTTTTGGAAAGGAGGACGGAATTGTTGCGTTTCATGGCTACCAGTCTTTTGCACCGGGAGAATGTAATCCGGCAATGGCACATGAGATTGGAAAGAAGCTGGCAGAAGAATTGTGGGGCAGTCAGTATCAGGTATTGATTGCGACTCATTTGGATAAGGTGAATCATCTGCACAACCATTTTGTGGTGAACTCAGTTTCATTCATTGATGGGAAAAGATACCACAGGACAAATCAGGATTATCGGGATATGCGGATGGTGTCAGACCGTTTATGTAAAGAATACCAGTTATCGGTTGTGAGGCAGCCAGAACAGGGAAAAGGAAAACATTATGCCGAGTGGCAGGCAGAACAGGATGGAAAGCCGAGTTATCACAGCATGGTAAAGGCAGATGTTGACGAGGCAATCCGAAAGGCGAGGACTGAAAAACAGTTCTTTTTTTATTTGCGGGAAAAAGGATATTCTTTTAAGTTCGGGAAAGACATTACCATTCGTCCGAAAGGGCGGGAGCGTGGTCTGAAGTTAAAGCGGAATTTTGGAGAGAATTATTCGCTGGAAGCAATCAGGGTTCGGATTCTGGAAGAAAATGAATTACCTGCCGAGAAGAAATTTCCGGTTCAGAGACATTACTGGATTCGGGTATCCGGCAACTTCAAGCAGACAAGAAAAATCGGAGGACTTCGGGGATTGTATCTGCATTACTGTTATCTTTTAGGAATCCTACCGAAGAATCGCCTGTCAATATCTGCTAAACAGGTGCATGTATTGTTCCGGGAGGATTTATTAAAACTGAATACCGTTTCTAAAGAAACGAAGCTGCTCTTTGCCATTATCACATTGATACTGCGGAGCAGCTTTTTTCATTGAAGGACCATTTACAGAAACAAATGGAGCAGTGTGCGGAGGAACGGAAGCACTTGCGTTATAAGATTCGGGCAGACAGACCGGAAGAAGAAATACAGGAAATGAGGAGCAGATAAAAGTTCTGACAGAGAAAATCGGAACGCTCAGAAAGGAGGCAGCACTTTGTGATGGAATCGCCGCACGTTCCAAGGTAATCGAAGAAAAATTTAAGATGGTGCGGGAAGAAAAAGAGAAGAAGGAGGAACAAAGCCATGAACACATCAGGCGAAGCCGCTGATCAGGTGGTACGAATGTCGTTGGAAGTCGGTGAAGCAGCATTGAAGATCAGTGGCACAGGAGCGAAGCATCTGGCAGTGATGCTGTATGCAGTCTTAAAAGAGAAGAAAAAGACAAAAGGCAGAGTAAGACTTGAAACACTGGTCAAATCAGGTAGACCACTGACGGTATTTTCAGTGAAAGAAAGTGATCTGAAACAATTTGTTCAGGAAGCAAAACGATATGGCGTGTTGTACTGTGCAGTCGAAATCCAAGAGGAAGCAGTGACGGATTGGTAGATGTGATTGTAAAGGAAGAAGATGCACCAAGAATCAACCGTATCGTAGATAGATTCCAGTTTGCATCTGTAACAGAAGCAGCGAAGATTAAGACGGAAATTGAGCGGACACGTGCAGAAAAAGCAAAAGCCGGAAAATCAGAGAAGCAGGAAAAGAAGCCGGAAAAAGTACAGGTTCAGCAAGAAAAACAGGGACAGGCAGAGCCGGAAGAAAGATTATCCGCAGAAATCCAAGGAGGATCAGCTTATGGATGAGCTTTTTGGAGAGTCGGTGAAGAAAGAGGGGAAGGAGCAAAACCCCTCTTTGGCAAAGACGACCAAATCCCGTCTGTCGAGCCTACCTCAAAGAAGCAGAAAACCGCAGAGGGTACTTCTAAGTTATTTACCCGGAAAACCAGAGAAACCATCGGTCAGAAAGGAACTTCGGGAAATACAGAATGCAAGGGAAAGAAGCGGGCGGCGTGAGAATAGAAATGATCCGGTGAGAAATCAGGGAAATAAAGACCGGAATCAGATTCGCCACCAGCAGCCACAACAGAAACGAAAACCAAGGAAAGGGAAAGAGAGGTAAATTTTATGGATAATAGTTTTGATTCTTTATTAAATGCATCGGCTGTACCACAGGATGAAAAGGTACAGGCATTTATTGCGGAAAGCAAGAAATAACAGGAATCGCTGCTATGAGTTGTCAGAGCAGGTAACCGCACAAGTGGCAACGGATGGGAAAATGCTGCAGAAGTATCTGGATGTACAGAGTACCTTTGATCGATATACTACCAATAATGCACTTCTGATTCTGGCACAAAGACCAGATGCACAGAAATTAGGTGACTATGGATACTGGAGAGATCATGGATTTTATTTAAAACGTATGGAACGACAGAATCCAGTTCTGATTTTAGAGCCAGGAAAAACATATAAGCGTGAAGATGGTACAGTTGGAAATTATTATAATGCGAAAAAGCTATATGATATTTCTCAGACTACAATGTCCGATACAACAATTCAAAAGTCAGAATATGAAGAACATGATTTAATCCGGGCGTTAGTCAGTATACCTCCGGTAAATATTGTTGCAGCAGAACCAGAACAGATGCCGGATGAAAAAGGAGCATTTTTCAAACCAAAAGAAGGTTGTATTTATGTAAGAAAAGGGATGAGTGCACAGGAAATTCTTTCAGAATCTTGTGCCGGAATTGGTATTTGCCGGATATGCGGATGGGAATCCGCACTATGATAAAAATGAAGATGCATTTCATGTATCGTGTGCGTCTTATATGTTGTGTAAAAAATATGGAATAGATACCAGTCGATATGATTTTTCACATGCACCAGAGTTCTTTGAAAAAATGGAGACTCAGGAAGTGCGGGCGGAACTTTCCAGAGCCAGAGATGCAGCGAATGCAATTTCCGCAAGAATGGAAAAGGTACTGGATCAGAATCGAAATGCAACTTACCGACAGTCAGAGGCTGAAAAAACCGGGCAAGACAGTTCTGAAAATGTGAAAGATAAGAAAGAAAATCCAGAGCCTGAAAAAAGAAAGAACAGAAATCCAGAGGACAACATAGAAAAGAAGCACGCTAGAAAAATTCGGGAAAGGAGAATGCAAAATGAGCAGTGATACGATTACGTTAGAACTGGACAAATATGAGAGCGGTGTAGTGTTCCATTCCCTGAAGGACAAGCGGAATCAGATGCTGAAAGAGGGAAAAGATACGGAGTTTGTCGATGATGTTTTAATGAAAGTCATTGAGAAAATCGAAGTACCGCCGGAGAAGGAAAGCGAGGACGCAGAAGCCATGAAGAACGATGATGAGCAGAGCAGTCTGATGTTGGCGGTGATTGGAATTATCCCGGTTATCTGGTTTGCGTTACTTGTCGCACCTTATCTTTCGTCTGGTCTTATGGGGATTCTGGATGGAGTCCCGGAAGCAATGAACCATCCGTTTTTCCATTCGGTTATGTGGGGACAGTGTAAAAACTGTCCTTATTTTTTTGCTGTCTTACGGCATGGGAATCGGGATTTATATTTCTACCAAGAAACATTACCGACGAGGGTGAAGAACATGGTTCTGCTAAATGGGGAAATGTGAAGAAAATAAATCGCAGATACAAGGAGAAGCGGTTTACAAAAAATAAGTTGCTGACCATGCATGTGCAGATCAGTTATAACATGAGGAAACATTTGCGAAATGTATTGACGGTTGTGATTGGCGGTTCTGGTTCCGGAAAGACCAGATTTTTTGCAAAGCCGAATCTGATGCAGGCGAATACCTCTTTTGTGGTTTTAGATCCAAAAGGAGAAAATCTAAGAGATACCGGGTATCTTCTGGAAGAAAAAGGATATGAGGTAAGAGTGCTTGACCTGATCAACATGGAAAAGAGCCATTGCTATAACCCGTTTGTATATTTGAAGGACGATAACGATGTGCAGAGATTGGTAACGAACCTATTCAAAGCGACTACACCAAGGGAAGTCAGTCGAACGATCCGTTTTGGGATACTGCAGCTTCCATGCTGTTGCTGGCACTGATTTTCTATTCTGAGGTATGAAGCACCAGAAGAAGAACAGAATTTCCCGATGGTAATGGAAATGTTACGTGCCGGAGAAGTCAGAGAGGACGATGACCAGTACCAGTCACCACTTGATGAACTATTCGAGCGGTTGGAAATGAAGAACCCGGAACACATCGCGGTGAAGTATTACAAAGATTATCACTCTGGTAGTGCCAAGACATTAAAATCCATTCAAATCACATTAGCAGCAAGACTTGAAAAATTTAACTTATCCAGTCTGGCAGCACTGACCGCAACGGACGATTTAGACCTGCCATCACTGGGAGAGCGAAAAGTGGCTTTATTTGCGTTAATCCCGGACAACGACACCAGTTACAACTTTCTGGTGTCAATATTGTATACCCAGTTATTTCAGCAGTTGTTCTATCTGGCAGACCATAAATACGGAGGGAGACTTCCGGTTCATGTGCATTTCCTCATGGACGAATTTGCAAATGTTTCACTGCCAGATGACTTCGATAAGATTTTGTCCGTTATGCGTTCCAGAGAAGTGTCAGTCAGTATTATTTTGCAGAATCTGGCACAGTTAAAAGCATTGTTCGAGAAGCAGTGGGAAAGCATTATGGGAAACTGTGATGACGAATTTTTATATTTAGGCGGCAACGAGCAGGGGAACACATAAATATGTCAGCGAACTTCTTGGGAAAGGCAACGATTGACACGAACACCTATGGAAAATCAACGGGACATTCCGGGAATTATTCCACCAATTATCAGAATACAGGGCGGGAACTGATGACACCCGATGAAGTTCGCATGTTGGATAACCGATATGCGATTCTTTTTATTCGTGGAGAACGACCAATTTTAGACGAGAAATTTGATATTTTAAAACACCCCAATGTAGGACTTACGACTGACGGGAATGGAAAGCCATATCTGCATGGAGCAGTTGACCGGGCGGTGGCAAGTATCTCACTGGGAGACAGTCTGGAGGACGAGTTTGCTGATGATTCATTAGAAAGTGAAGGATACGAATTATTATCTGATGAAGATTTGGAAGAAATTATACAGAAATATGAGTAAATCCAAGAAAAATATATAGGAGGCTATCAAAAAATGAAGTTAGATATGCGAAAGAAGCAGGAGAAGAAAGAAACAATAAAAGTAACGAAAAAGCTGCCAATGACAGCAAAAATGAAACGTGCCATGGCAGTGTATATTGCAATGGTACTGATTATGACAGCAGGAGCAAGTACCGTATTTGCGGCAGACAATCCACTGACCGTAATCAATAATCTGTCCACATTTATCTTTGGACTGATTCGTGCTATCGGAATGATTTTACTGGGATTTGGAATTGTGCAGGTTGGTTTATCACTGAAATCTCACGATCCAAGTCAGCGAGCCAATGGATTCTTAACATTAGCAGGTGGTGTAATCATTACATTTGCAAAAGAAATCTTGAATTTGATTACGGGTTAAGAAGAATAGAAAAATAAAAGAAATGGGACGGTGCAGACCCACATGGAGCCGCACCGTTCCGACTAAGACAGGAGGTGTTTAGAACGTGTCAGATAACTGGTAGTACAGAACTTGCAAAATGCTTTGATACCTGGAACAGTAAACTTGCGGAAATCTGGCAGATACTCACACAGTCACCGGAAAACTTTAAGGGTGGCGGTATCTGGCAGGTGATTGTGCAGATTCATGGAGCGTTGCAGGCAATCGGCTATGCCTTGTTAGTGCTTTTCTTTGTAGTCGGAGTGGTTAAGACTTGTGGAAGTTTTACAGAGGTAAAAAGACCGGAACACGCATTGAAAATTTTTATACGTTTTGCGATTGCAAAAGGTGTAGTCACGTATGGACTGGAGCTGATGATGGCATTATTTAATATCATACAAGGAGTGACGAGTACGATTATGCAGACCGCAGGGATTTGGAAGTACAGAAGATACTGTATTACCAGACGAGATTATAAAGGCGGTAGAAGATTGTGGATTTTTTGAAAGTATTCCATTATGGGCAGTAACGTTAATTGGTGGACTGTTTATTATGGTATTGAGCTTTATTATGATTATGAGTGTATACGGAAGATTTTTTCGACTGTATCTTTATACAGCGATTGCACCGATTCCATTATCTTCCTTTGCAGGAGAGCCGAGCCAGAATATTGGAAGAAGTTTTCTTAAAGTCTTATGCAGCTGTGTGTCTGGAGGGGAGCAATCGTGGTGCTTGCCTGCATTATTTTTTCACTATTTGCATCATCACCGCCAGTAGTCAATCCGGACGCAGCTGCAGTGACCATGGTGTGGAGCTATATTGGAGAATTGATTTTCAATATGCTTGTACTGGTCGGAGCAGTGAAGATGTCAGACAGGGTAGTACGGGAAATGATGGGATTGTAAAAAGGACGCCCGAAAGCATCCTTAAAAGTTATTCTACAATGTTGTTGCTGTTGTTATACCGCATATTCCCCTGAGAATCAAAATGAACAGAATCTAAAGGAATCCCTCTCTGTCTGGCACGAGAAATCTGGAAGGACATATCATCTTTCATAGCTTTGTAGTATTGATGTTCCTGCCATTTGCGTCGCAGAGCAAAAATCCAGCTGAGAACAGAAAAGGCAGTCAGCAGATAGAGGATTGCAAATGCAAGTTTCTCATGAGTTGCTGCCCATGGATTCAGAATTGTGGAAACAGCAAGAAAGTATAACAGCGGTAAGGTCAGATTTAATCTGGCAGCAATCCGAAACAGCAGAGAAATCAGGAATAGAGCAACGGTAACAACAAGTGAAATCATAACAGTGATTGGCATAGGTCAGTCCCCCCTTTCATTTACCCAAAGTGTAACAGAACAGAAAAAATATAACAAATGTGCGATTTGGAGGTGTATCGTTTTGGAAGTAAAAATTAACAAGGAAATCAGGGATTACACGGAAGCAATCTTTTTCGGATTGTCCCTGAGACAGTTTATCTTTTCAGGATTAGCCTGCGGGATTGCCGTTGGGCTTTATTTTTTGCTTCACCCATACATGAGCATGGAAACAGTGAGCTGGATTTGTGTACTGGGAGCTGCCCCATGTGTAGTGTTCGGGTTTGTAAAATATCATGGAATGACAGCGGAGCAGTTTATCTGGGCATGGATAAAATCAGAAATCCTGATGCCGAAAAAACTGGTGTTCCGGTCAGAAAATCTTTATTTTGATGCGGTAGAACCAGTCATTAAAAAATATGAGAAAGAAAGTCTGAAGAAGGAGGGACGCAAGAAAGAATGATAAAAACGCTGAGTAATATTTTCAAGCAGGATAAAGAAAAATTTGTAATTCCAAGAAGCGTACAGCAGGTAATTCCCATCGAGACTATCTGGTCAGACGGGATTTTTAAAATCGGGAGAAATAAATTTGCACGTACTTATAAATTTACAGATATCAACTACGCGGTGGCAAGCAAAGTAGATAAGGAAACCATGTTCCTGGAATATATGGATTTATTAAATTCTTTCGATTGCGGTGGAACAACAAAAATAACGATCAATAATCGCCGCTTGAATAAGGTGGATTTTGAAAAAGCAATCCTGATTCCGATGCAGGAGGACGGACTGGATTTATATCGGAAAGAGTACAACAATATGCTTTTAGATAAGGCAACCAGTTCCAACAGCATAGTGCAGGAAAAATATGTGACAGTATCCTGCTATAAGAAAACAATCGAAGAAGCCAGAACGTATTTTGCACGAGTGACAACAGAGCTGAACAGTCATTTTGCAAGATTGGGTTCCAAATGTGTAGAGATAAATGGAGAAGATAAGTTACGGATTCTGCACGATTTTTACCGTACAGGAGAAGAATCTGGTTTCCATTTTGATATTCAGGAGAATATGAGAAAAGGGACACAGCTTTAAAGATTATATCTGCCCGGATACCTTTTGAATTTGAAAAAGATTATTTCCGCATGGGAGATCGTTACGGAAGGGTACTTCTTTCTTCGGGAGTATGCTTCTTACATCAAAGACGATATGATAGCAGAACTGACCGACATGAATCGAAATCTGATGTTGAGCATTGATGTGATTCCGGTTCCGACTGATGAAGCAGTACAGGAAGTGGAAAAACGTTTGTTAGGTGTGGAGACTAATATAACAAACTGGCAACGACGCCAAAATGCCAACAATAACTTTTCCGCAGTGATTCCTTATGATTTGGAACAGCAGAGAAAAGAAAGTAAAGAGTTCATGGACGATTTAACCACACGTGACCAGCGTATGATGTTCGGTATACTGACTATGGTGCATACTGCAGAATCGAAAAAACAGCTTGATGCAGATACGGAAACACTTCTGACAATCGGACGGAAAAAGTTATGCCAGTTTTCTGTTCTGAAATTTCAGCAGATGGACGGACTGAATACAGCACTACCCATCGGACACCGGAAGATTCCGGCAGTCCGCACACTGACTTCGGAGAGTGTAGCAGTGTTGATGCCATTCCGGGTGCAGGAGATTATGGACGCAGGTGGAATCTATTGCGGTGAAAATGCAATCTCCCATAACTTAATCATGTGTAATAAAGAAAAACTGTTAAATCCAAACTCATTCCTTTTAGGAGTACCGGGAAGTGGAAAATCCTTTAATGCAAAAATGCAGATTGTATTCCTGGCACTGGCAACGCAGGACGATATCCTGATTTGTGATCCAGAGCGAGAGTATGCATCATTAGTTGAAGCAATGGGCGGAGAAGTGGTTCGCATTGCTGCAGGAAGCCGGGACCATATCAATGCAATGGATATGGTAGACGGATATGGAGATGGCGGTGATCCAGTGATTGAGAAGTCACAGTTTATTTTATCTCTGTTTGAACAGTTGGATAAAAAAGGAATCAATGCAAAGGAACGTTCCATTATTGACCGATGTGTGGGAGAAGTTTATGAGGAATATCAGCATGGCGGAGCAGTGCCGACTTTGCGGGTGTTGCGTGAAAAATTTTTAGAACAGGAAGAACCGGAAGCACAGGATTTGGCACTGGTATCAGAATTATTTACCAATGGAAGTCTGGACGCATTTGCACATGAAAGTAATGTTGATGTGAATAACCGTATCATGGTATACGACATTCTGGATTTAGGAAAACAGTTAAAGACCATGGGACTTCTGGTAATCACTGATGCAATGTTGAACCGGGTAACGGAGAACTGGAAACAGGGAAAGCGAACCCATATTTTTTTAGACGAGTTTCATGTAGTATTTGAAAATGAGTATTCCGGAGCATTTTTTAACTCTGCATGGCGAAGATTTCGTAAGCGTAATGCATTCCCGACAGCAATCACACAGAACGTGGAATATCTGTTAGATTCTGTTCTTGCAAGTACGATGATTTCCAACAGTGAGTATATCGTGATGCTTAATCAGGCAGAGCCGGACAGAGCAAAGTTGGCGACACTTTTGAATATTTCTACAGAGCAAATGGGATATATCACAAATGCAGATGCCGGTTGTGGTCTGGTGAAATATGGAAGTTCGCTTGTACCGTTCGTCAATAGATTCCCAACCAATACAAGGTTGTATAAACTGATGACCACAAAGCCGGGAGAGGACAGTATCAACCGAGGAAGAATGTAACTTCAATAATCAATTTAAGAGAATGGCACCGGAAATCGTCACAATTTGTGGCGTTTTTTTAGTGCCGGAAAAGGAGCCAAATATGTCAGAAATCAGATTTTCATCAAAGGAACACGAAAAGTTTTTTTATCAGATGTTAGCTAAATGCGGAAAGCACGACAGTTATTACAGTTCATTTTTCTATTGTGTGGGAATTTCTGAAGATACCAGAAATCATGTTGATCGCATGTTTGATTTTAAAGAGCGTTTGATTAAACCAGAAGCATTGCATGAAGGGTGGCAGACAGGCGGTTCGGCACGATTGACCAGACTGGCTTTCAACTTGTGGAATGGATATGTGGAGAAGGGAGAAGAAAGTCTGTCTACCCCATACGAGATGTTCGATTGTGGCTATGCATCATATTTTTATGAAGCAATCCGCATGAAATACCCGGAATACTGCCGGGAACTGCCACAGGTGAGCAAAAAAGAAACTAATCATGAACGCTAGATAAAGATTCAAATGGAGAAAAGCGATGGATCGTAAGATAAAAACACGCCAAGTCCATAAGGATATTAAAGTATTAGATAAGACAGTTACAGTGACAGACCATGTTAAGCAGTCCTATGTCAGAACAAAAGAAAATATCATGCAATCGACGGAGAAATCCAGTGATAGAGAGAATAATCCGGTAGGGTATGCAGAAGATGCGGCCAGCAAGTATGCTGACCGCATCTTTCACGAAACAGGGCATCAGGTACGCAGACAGGCAGGAAAGATTATTGAACGGAAGAAAGAGAAAGCTTCTGTTTCTTCGACAGGCGAAGAAACAGTTTACCAGCCGAAAGAAGAAATTCGACCAGTACCGCCTTCAGGCGGAGAAACGGCACAGGAGCAGGGAAAAGAACTTGCTGTCAAAAAAATTAAGACCATTGAACGGGATAAAAGAACCATCAAGACCGGGAGAGCATCGGAACAGGTTGTAAAGAATACTGGAAAAGGTACTATCAAGACCTCTGGAAAAAGCGGTCAAGACTGCAGAACAGACGGCAAAGACCAGTATTAAGACATCGGAGCAGACAGCAAATGTTTCTGTCCGGGCAATGCATTATTCCATGAAAAAAGCAGAAAAAGCAGTGCAGGCAGCAAGACAGACAGCACGAGAATACAAAGATTGCAGTGAAAAACGACAGCAAAGGCGGTAACACATGCAATAAAAGCGTTGATGGAAGCTATAAAAGCATTGTTAAGTGGATTGACCGCAGGCGGTTGGATTGCGGTGGTGATATTGATTATCGTCATTTTATTTGGTGGATTTCTTTGCATGACAGGCGGGGATAATTCCAGTACGGTTTCTTCTGTCAGTGCAGAAGTAGAAGCATATGAGCCACTAATTCGGCAGTATGCAAACCAATATGGAATTGGTGAATATGTGGAATTGATTAAAGCGATTATGATGCAGGAATCCGGTGGGAGAGGACTTGACCCGATGCAGTGTTCAGAGGGCAGTTTTAATACAAAATATCCCAAACAGCCGAATGGAATCACAGATCCGGAGTATTCGATTTCTTGCGGAGTGCAAGAAATAAAAAGCTGTCTGGAACGTGCAGGAGTAAAAAATCCTCTGGATATGGAAAATATTAAACTGGCATTGCAAAGCTACAATTATGGAAATGGATATCTGGAATGGGCGAAAGCTAGAGGTGGATATACCTTTGCCAATGCAGCAGAATTTTCTGATATGATGGCACAGAGAATGGGGTGGAGCAGCTATGGGGACAAGCAGTATGTACCACATGTGCTTCAGTATTATGCATTTGGAAGAATCCCGACAGGCATCGGCAATCAGGCAATCGTTCAGGTAGCAGCATCGCAGGAAGGAAAAGGCGGAACAACCTACTGGAGTTGGTATGGATTTGGAAACCGGGTAGAGTGGTGTGCCTGCTTTGTGTCATGGTGTGCAGACCAGAGCGGTTATATCCAGAGTGGAGTCATTCCGAAATTTTCTCTTTGTTCGGACGGTGTGAAGTGGTTTGAAAGCAAAGGTAGGTTCCGGGACGGAAGTTATACCCCGGCGGCAGGAGATATTATTTTCTTTGACTGGGGGAATAATGGAACGATTGACCATGTTGGAATTGTAGAGAGTGTCAGCGGTGGAACCGTCAATACCATAGAAGGTAACAGTGGGGATAAAGTGGCAAGACGGAGTTACCGTATCGGAAGCAGTAACATTTATGGATACGGTGTTCCGGCATATTAAAAGGCAGGAGAAAAAGTGTGATAGTCTAATGGTGAATCTGGAGTATACAATTCCTGAAAATAGACTTGACTTTCAAATATTACAAGTGTAAGATTTAAGAAACAAAAAAATTAGAAGAAAGGAATATCTATGAAAAATAGACGAAAAAAGCAAAATATCCAAAAATCTTACGCTTGTAAGATTTTTGGGCTGATAGTAGCTATAACAGTAATTGCTGTTTCAGGAGGTGTTTTATTAAAAAGGACGATAACGGAATCACCAGAAGACACACTTGTGGAATATATGAACCATATTGAAAAAAAGGAATATGAAGTAATGTATACTATGATAGATTCAGATGAAAAAATTTATTTGACAAAAGAAGAATACATACAACGAAATTCTAAGATATACGAAGGAATAGAGGTCAGTGACATTAAAATCAGTCATATAGCTGTGAAAGAGAAAAAAGCAGATGCAGTTACGCTTTCGTATGAATCATCATGTAATACAATTGCCGGAACAATACAATTTGACAATATGGCGGAACTGAAGAAGACGAAACAGGGATATAAATTAGTATGGCAGGATAGCCTGATTTTTCCAGATTTAGAGAGTGATGATAAAATAAGTGTTACTACATCAAAAGCGGAGAGAGGAGAAATATTAGACCGAGATGGTAAAATGCTTGCAGGAAAAGGAGTAGCAACATCAGTTGGCATTATACCGGGAAAGCTGGAAGACAGGAATGTATCTATTGAAAAAATAGCGGAGTTATTAGAGATAGATGTAGAAACAATAAATAACAAACTCACAGCAAAGTGGGTAAAAGAAGATTCTTTTGTACCAATTGAAACTATTCCGAAAGTAGAAGAAATAGATTTAATGAAAATACAGCCAGAAGAAAAGACACTTGAGGAGCAGGATTGTCAGAATAAACTTTTGGAAATTCCAGGGGTTATGCTATCAGATGTGGAAGTTAGAACCTATGAGTTAGGGGAAGCAGCAGCTCATTTAATTGGTTATGTACAGTCTGTAACAGCAGAAGATTTGGAAAATCATCCAGGGGAAGGATATTCAGTTGAAAGTGTGATCGGAAGATCTGGGGTGGAAAAGTTATACGAAAAGCAATTAAAAGGAAAAGATGGTTGTGATATAAAGATTTTGGATAGTGATGGGGAAGTAAAAGAGGTTCTTGCAAGTATTTTTAAAGAAGATGGTATGGATATAAGATTAACGATAGATTCCGATTTGCAAAAATCATTATACGAGCAGTTTAAAGAAGATCCGGGGTGTTCTGTCGCAATGAATCCTTATACGGGAGAAGTATTGGCTTTGGTAAGTACCCCATCTTATGATAATAATGAATTTATACGGGGCTTATCATCAGAGAAATGGACATCATTAAACGAAGATGAAAAGAAGCTATTATATAATCGTTTCCGTCAAGTATGGTGTCCTGGCTCAACATTTAAACCAGTTGTGGCAGGAATTGGGTTAAAACAAATAGATCAAAAGAAGATTTTGGAAAGTAGGTTTGGCATGGCAGAAAGATTCGTCTTGGGGATCTTATCAAGTGACAACACTTCATGAATATGAACCGGTTATTATGAAAAATGCAATTATCTATTCTGATAATATTTATTTTGCAAAGGCAGCTCTTAAAATTGGTAGTGAGAATTTTATGAATACTTTAAATGAAATAGGATTTAATCAGAATATGCCGTTTGAGATTGCGATGCAGGAATCAACATATTCCAATACAGATAAAATAGAAACAGAAATACAATTGGCAGATAGTGGTTATGGGCAAGGGCAGATTCTTGTAAATCCATTACATCTGGCAAGTATTTATACTTCATTTTTAAATGAAGGGAATATGATAAAACCGTATTTGAAATACAAAGAAGAAGCATCCGGTGAAACATGGATAGAAAATGCGTTTAGCAAAGAAAATGTAGAAGAAATTATGCAAGGGGTGGAAGGTGTTGTAAATGATCCGGAAGGAACCGGATATGCTGCACATCGTGACGATATTTTGCTGGCTGGAAAAACAGGGACAGCCGAGTTGAAGGCAACGAAAGAAGATACTTCTGGCAAAGAAATCGGGTGGTTTTCGGTGTTTACGGCAGATAAAAGCGTGGCCAAACCAATTCTTCTTATCAGTATGGTTGAGAATGTGAAAGGAATCGGTGGAAGTGGTTATGTTGTTAAAAAAAGGATGCAACCGTATTGGATGAGTATTTTGAAGAATAAAAAAAATTTTATGGGAAATTATTACACATGTAAGATATTTGCGATGATATTGATAGTTCTTATTGTTTTTACAGGGTGCGGCCAAAATCGAATTACGGAAAAAGAAGAAAAGAAAGAAACCGTAGAATCTGAAATGAATGCAGAAGTAAAAAAAAAGCAGCGCAAAGTTTTCGGTCTGTTTATATGAAGGAGAAGTCGGAGTTAAATACATTAAAGGTGAAAAGAAAAATTATCAATTGTCTGGAAGAAAAAGGATATGCGGCAGTAGATTGTGATAATCAGATTGATATGGTCAATCGTGAAAAAGTGGAAGAATTTTGCAAAACAGCGGAGAAAGAAGAACAGGCAGCAGTAGATATTGTACAACCGAACAGAGATTCGCTACAATATTAATTTATGTATAATTATGTTGTAGGTACAAAAATAGTGTGACAGCGAGGTAGAGAAAATGGAAGAGCAGATAAAAAAGATTTATGAAAAGCAGAAAAATGGACGCATCAGGATGATACGGAATGTGCTGTTGATTTATGCAGCATTGATCTGTGTGGTGAGTATTTTCAAAGGAAATCCGTTCCCGCATCAGGAGACAGTACTCTTTTTCGATGTGAAGCAGCCGGGCTGGGTCACGACAGATCCCTGGCTTCTGTGGATTTGCGTGGTGGTTGATCTGATTGCAGGTATATTCATTTTAATCAGGGACATTCTCAGAGATTTTTCAAAAATTGACCGGATTCTGTCACAGCAATGTGATGCAGAAAAATATTCAGAAATGCTGGAAGAGTTGATAAAGTACGGAAAGAGCTTGGATTATCATGGATTTCAAAAAAGTGTCATGCTGATAGCTGAGTCTAAATATGTAGTTGCACTGATCATAAATGGGCAGTTGCAGAAGGCAGAAGAGTATATAAAGAATGAATGGGAAGGAAAAAGAGAGGGACGTTCCTGGCAGCAGGTCATGACGAATCTCGAACTGTCGAAGAAATATCAGGAGAAAGATGCGGCAGGTTATTCGGCTACATTAGAAAAAGCAGGGAAAGTATTTCAAAAGAATCCACTGTTTATGGCAAAAAATTTGATGCTGAAAGGTGAAGATGAGGCAGCAGTAAGATTACTGGAAAATGATACGGAAAAGTTGCCTTATTATGAGGTTACACGCAGATTCCTGCTGGGAGTATGTTACTACCGAATCGGAAAAGAAGAGCAGGGAAAAGAATGTATGGAATATGTAATTGGGCATGGAAATACGTTGAAGTGCAAAGAAGAAGCGGAAAAATATGTAACAGTGTAAGTAAGGATGTTCTTTAAAATGACAGGGTAACAAAAATGGAGAAGATATAGAGGATGGTAATAAAATAGGATATATCGCACATAAAGATGGTGAATCTGGAGTATACAATTCCTGAAAATAGACTTGATTTTTAAATATTACAAGTGTAAGATTTAAGGAACAAAAAAATTAGAAGAAAGGAATCGGTGGAAGTGGTTATGTTGTTAAAAAAGATGCAACAGTATTGGATGAGTATTTTGAAGAATAAAAAAATTTTTATGTGGAATTATTACATATGTAAGATATTTGCGATGATATTGATAGTTCTTATTGTTTTTACAGGGTGCGGACAAAATCGAATTACGGAAAAAGAAGAAAAGAAAGAAACCGTAGAATCTGAAATGAATGCAGAAGTAAAAAAAACAGCGCAAACTTTTCGGTCTGTTTATATGAAGGAGAAGTCGGAGTTAAATACATTAAAGGTGAAAAGAAAAATTATCAATTGTCTGGAAGAAAAAGGATATGCGGCAGTAGATTGTGATAATCAGATTGATATGGTCAATCGTGAAAAAGTAGAAGAATTTTTGCAAAGCAGCGGAGAAAGAAGAACAGGCAGCAGTTGATATTGTTGTTGTATTTGATGAAGGGGAAATTATACAATATCATTTAGAGTCAATGAATGGAAAGATAAATGTTCGATTATGTCAGGTTAAATGGAAAGATAATAGTCCACAGGCTAATTATTATGATGAATATGAAGCATATGAGTGGAAATATACAGAAAAAGGATACTTGTTTCTGGAGGAATATCACCCACCGGGATTTGATGGAGCACCGGGTGAAACTGGATTCAGAGTGCAGCCATTAGATAAAACATGCCGGGAATTGAATCGAAAATATGTTATGCCGTTGGGGTATGTACTTAATAATCTGTTGATTACAAATTGGGATAACCAGAATTATACGGAACTTGATTTTTATGATCTTTATGAAAAAATGTATTATATGAAATATGGAAAGCAAGTTCCATATGAAGCAAATTATGGTGGAGCAGAATATGAAGTTCCAAAAGATGAGTTTGAAGAGGTTATAAAGACCTATTTACCATTTAGTAATAGCGAGATTGAAAAAGGGAACTTTTTATAACTCTGATAATAAAACTTTTAGATACAGACCGCGAGGGTTATATGATTGTGAATTCCCATATGAGCCATATCCGGAAGTTATCTCATATGAAAAATTACAAGATGGAACATTAAAACTTACGATAGAAGCAGTATGGGAAATCAGAATGTTAGATCAGGCAATCACCAGTGAATTGATGATAAAACCTATGGAAGACGGAAGTTTCCAGTATTTATCAAATAAGGTAATTAGTTCAGATCAAAATGCAAATGCAGGGTGGTATATGCCAAGGTTAACAGAAGAAGAGTGGGAAGAGAATTACAGTAATAATTAGGGGGCAATATGAAAAGAAAAAGTATTTTGTTAGTACTTTGTATAGGAATGATTCTGACTTCCTGTGAAAGTAAGATATCGTTAAACAGCACAGATGTAAAAAATGAGAAGAATCAGAAAAACACTACCATGGAAAATCTGGATAAGGGATATAATCTACCAATCGATGAAGACAAGAAAAAGGAAGTTGTGAACGATTGTGAAGAAGTTATGGGCATTGTCCGAGATATTTATTCTGAATATAATGGAATACAAGAAGCAGATCAGAACACTGCTGAGCAAATGATGAATCGGATGAAAGAAATTATCAAACAAAATGGGAATCCGGTTATTGGTTCCGATCATTATTCTGTTATGGATAATTATCAGAAGATGGAACAATTTTTAAAATCTGCAGAACAAGAAGAAAAAGGAAGTGTAATTTTATATGAAGCAGATACAGATGGTGGAATTACCAGAAAAGAATATAGTTATGATGGAAAAGAAATGAGTGTGATGTCCGCAAAAATGATCTGGAGTGAGGATACAGAGCCTGTACTTACATACATATCGCTATCAAAAATAAAAGAATGGGCATATACTGAAAATGGGAATTTCTGTTATGAATTATGCGTACCTGAACCACCGGAAGTGACAGAGATTGTAGATGGAAGTTGTATTATCCGGGTAAAGCCTTTGAGTGAGGAGTGTCGGGAATATTCAAAAAAATATGTGAGTACGTTCGGCTATCAGGGAAACAATCTGTTATGTTCAAACTGGAATGCGGAGGATATGCAGGGGTTGGATTATAATGGACTTTATGAATATTTTTATCAAATGAAATATGGAGAAAAATTTACTGCAGAAAAAGAGGTTGTGGGAATTCCAGCAGAAGAGTTCGAAAATGTAATTATGACATATCTTCCTGTTACAAAAGAAGAATTGAAAGAATGGGCGGTCTACGATGAACAAAGTAATATGTTTATCTGGGAACGATTGGGATGTGGTAATTATTCACCAACACATTTTGGCTTGTCTTTACCGGAAGTAACAGAAGTCAGGAACAATGAAGATGGAACCATTGTTTTGACAATTCATGCAGTATGTGATTCTGTTGTATGTAATGATGTTGTTATTACACACGAACTTACGATGAAAATTCAGGATGATGGAACGATTCAGTATGTTGGAAACAGGATTTTAGATAATGGTATTGATAATATACCGAGGTATCAGTACCGGTTAGGTAATTTGCAGAATTGATCAGTAGAGAAGAAATGAAATAAAGAGAACTGACAACGGGAAATTATGCTATCAGTTCTCTTTATTTATTTCCAAATACCAAGATTAGAAAGTACAGATTCTGTTATTTCGGTAGCCTGACTTCCAGTTGCACCAGAAGAGGATTGAATATTTGTTGCGAAGTAGTAAAGTATTATTCGATGTTTCAATGTATCCGATAAACCAGCCATTGACATCCTTACCATTGACACGCCGGTTCCTGTTTTCCCGTAAAGAGAACCGGAAGAAGTAGTGGAAAGCAGCAGAGCTTTTTTTACTGCCTGGATATTTTTACTGTCAAAATGAAAATTATTTTGATAGAAATCCTGTAACAATTCCACCTGTTCTATGGGTGATATCTTCAGAGAGAAATCTGTCCAATAGAGATTTAGATTTGTTCCAGTATTTTGATTCCCATAGTTTATTGTCTGTAAAAATGTTCTTACGGCTTCAAAACCTGCCCGTGAATCAATTGCCTGAAAATACCAGTTTACAGAATTATGTATAGCCGAGGTTAAATCTTGATCGGCTTCCCATGAATTAAAAGGATATGGTTCTCCATTCCATGTGAAAGTGGAATGTTCTGGTGTAATAATTCCAGATTCCAAGCCAAGTAATGCATCATATATTTTATAAGTCGAATTCGGTGATACACGTGTGGAAGCATGATCCATATTATAAATATTCCATTTATCAGCAGACTGATTATATAAAACAAAACTTCCGGTGTAGTCCCCAAAATTGGAAGAAAGATTTAGCTGAGTAATATTCTTTTCGGTTGTGTCAAAATGATAGCCAGTCTGATCAGAAGCATAAACAGAAAGTATGGGAATGCATCCAATGATGATAGTAGAGACGAATATGCATATAAGATATCCACGAATTTTTTGTTTAAAAGTAGGTTGGTGGAATGATGCAATATTTAAAATGCGTCCTTTTAACTGTTTTATATTTCCACTGATTCCCATAGTAAGAGGGAATGGAGACAGAGCTATTGTTTCGGCAAAGTTAATCAGTGTATTTCCATATGACTTGTATTCTGTTTCTTTCAATAATTGTAATACAGCACTGTCGCAGGCAAGTTCGCGTTCCTGCCGTATTCTTTTTAGAAAATACCAGATTAGGGGATTGAACCAGTAGAAAACATGTACTGTATTTATCAAATATCCAATTAGAATATCTTTATGCTTGTAGTGCTGCAGTTCATGAAGAAGCATATATCGAATATCAGTTGAGCTTATAGTTCCAGCGTTAAAATCTGAAATCAAGTGAATTGGAAGATAAATGCGAGGATGCAGGAAACCAGCCAAAACAGGAGATTTCAAAAATGCTGTACTATAAATCGGAATGGTATGCTTGCTGTTCACTTCGTTTAAACATTCTATATAAAGAGCGTTTAGTTCTTCATTTTGAAGAGGTAAAGCAGAACTATGTAAGGCTTTTACTTGTCTTACTGAGCGGTAGAGAAGAAAAAACATTATGAATATACCGATACTCCAGAAAAATACAAGTAATGTGTGAATAAAAGTTGGTATTTGGGTGCTGACAGAGACAGCAAAATCATTTATTTTATCCAAATTATAACCATTACCAGAAAGAAAAGTGGTTTGAATGTCACCATTGGTACTTGAACTGGCTGTCAGCAAATGGCTCCACGATATAGAAGATGGGGCAGAGCTTATTGGTAAAAAGGGAACAATTAGAACGGCAAGAAATATAATCGAAAGATTATATTGCATACGTGCGGATAATTGCCTTTGCAATAAATTTTTAATCCCAGTAAACTACCTAAAAAATACAAATGATGGCATTACAGGTAAAATCGAAAACTAAAATATATCAAAATATGCTCCTCCCATGGTTAATGATTGGAAAGAGATTCCGTAAGCTGGCAATGTCTTCTTCAGACAATTTATCATCCTCAATGTAAGAGGCAAGCATAGAAGTGATATTACCATTATAATATCGTTTTAAAAGAATTACTTTCCTGCCGAATATATTCGTCTTCTTTGACCAATGGAGTATAGACAAAACCCGGCTTTGTTTTCGTAGGTTAGTGCTTTTTTAGAAACGAGACGTTTAATCAATGTCTGAATTGTTTTAGGACTCCAACGGGAAATTTGTGTTAATTTTTCAGTAATTTCATTGGTGCTGATTGGTGCGTATTTCCAAACGATTTTCATAACTTCAAATTCGGCTTCTGAAATTTGAGGCAGATTGCTCATGTGATATTCCTCCAAATCTTACAAATGTAATAAAAATATTATATATCTTAAAAGGTTATTCTGTCAACGAAATAAAAACTTGACTTTAAATCTTACAGATGTAATAATAGATAAAAATTACACTTGTAAGATTTGGAATATGAAAGGTTTTTATAAAAATGGGAAGGGTAGTTGTTGTAACATTTGATGAAAATGAGGAAGAAAAATTAAATGAATTATTACATTTTCTGTCTGCTAAAAAATACTCTGAGATGCCTGGTAAACAAAATAGGGTACTTGATTACGGAGCATTAAAAATAAATGCGGAATATCGTTCTGTAGAAAGTAATGGTGAGCTGGTTCAATTGACGAATTATGAATTTGAAATATTATATTTGCTGGCAAAAAATCCAGGACGGATATTTTCAAAGGAACAAATATATACACAGGTGTGGAAAGAACCATATTATGGGGCAGAAGATAATGTTATGGGCATAATTCGGAGAATCAGAAAAAAGATTGAGCCAGATTCTGCAAAACCAAGATACATTTTAAATGTATGGGGTATGGGATATAAATTTAATGGTGAATTGATGAAATGATGAAATATAAAATTGGGCATAATAAGTAAAGATACCAAAAAAAGCAGGAGAAATTTTTATGGAAAATGATATTTGGAATGAAATATCCTCTTTTTTGAACCAGTTGCGTTGTGAGAATATAAACAGAGAAAGTTATATCTATTTCCAAGAACTTGCAAATATTCAGTTGAAGAAGAAAATGGAAAAAGAAAAGGTGAATAAACTTCTCGATCATATAAGTTATGAGGACAGGGAGAAGTTGAAGCAATATGGAGAAATTTTGGAAGAAGAAGCGTTTGTGTCAGAACAAAGGGCATATTGTCAAGGATATGTAGATTGTATTCAGTTATTGGCTGGTTTAGGACTCTTGAAAAAATCGACGGATATGGAAAAAATAATTAGCGAGATGAAAAGCAATTAAGTGTGTCGTGGAGGGAAATGTAGTATTTGATAGATAATAGGATGTTCGTGAAAGAAGAAACAGTTATGTTATATCAAGTTGTAATGATATAGCATAACTGTTTTTAACATATGGTAATAGTATTTATTCCACTAATTTTAAATATCGGTAATTATCAGCTATTTATCGGTATTTTACAAGTTTTATTTTGTATCATTAGTAGTGTCTACGTTAGAAATAAAAGGATTAGAATCTAGCAGAGCTGTCGTAGTTGCAAGAATTACCTGTAACTGATAATCATTGCACTGATTTAAGAGCCGAAGAATCTGATCATATGTAGAATTATTTTTATTCTGATTTGGATAAACGTAGTCATCAGCAGAAATATTTAAAGTCTGCATGGTTTTACAAAATAATTCCAGACTGGGACCGCCTTTATGGCGTTCGAGGTCTCCAAGATAAGCCGCCGATATTCCGGGTTTTTCAGCAAGAGCTTCTTGTGTTAAATGCATTTCCATACGCCCTTGTTTTACTAAAGTGGTAAATAATGTTTTTGGAATATCCATGTTTGTATACCTCCATAAACTTAGTGTATTACCCAAAATTTGAAAAGTGAAAAGGGTGTAACATTAGAAAAAACACAGGGTATTACCCGATGAATGAGAAAGCATACAAATCTCTTTCGGTTAAAAAAAACAGATTCCGAAAGAGCAGTATTTGTATGCTTATTTTCTTTTCCGGAATCTAACCGGAGAAAATATGGTTCTTAGCAAGAGTTCAGCTAAAAAATTCTGTTCAACAGAAGGTATTCAATTAAAAAAATCTCAACAATTTCATTAGTAAATGTTGGAATTGAAACTAGGGTAAGAGCCAATAATGAATCCAGGGTAATAAAATATCGAATTAAATGCGTCCATAGGAGTGAAATCTGTCAGGGCGTTTTTTGTTACCTAAATATTGAGAATGAGCAATTCAAAATAAGGTCGATTGTTCGTATTCGTGCCCCGCCTACTGATCTGAATTCAAAAAAATTCAGATTGGAGGAAAGGTCATGGAAGGCAGACAGCCTAAAAGAAGAAAAGATAAATATAACCCATATGAAATCTATGAGAAGGACGGAAAATATTATGTTTCATTTCGTAATGGTGAAAAAGAGTACAAGGATTTGGAAATAGGAAAGAATGTATATGAAGCTTTTAATACGTTTGAATTGCAGGATGTGTCGCATATGAATGTTGTGGACAGGCATCTGGAACAGTCAGAAATCTGGGATTCCAGTTTATATGAACGGATATTTCAGAAAGAAGAAAATGTAGAGAATACGGTTCTGAATAAACTGGAAGCGGAACGGTTACATAGTGCAATCCAGCAGTTGTCGGAAATTCAGAGAAGACGATTGATGAAGTATTATTTTGAAGATAAGAAATATGAGCAGATTGCACAGGAAGAAGGCTGCTCTTTTCAAATGGTAGCAAAGTCTGTAAAAGCAGCAATCAGAAATTTGAAAAAGATTTTGAGATAGTGGGTTGAAAAATAGCGTTTAAGTGAGGAAACAGGTGGAAAGAGAAATATTTTGATCCACCTGTTTCTTCTTTTGTTATGAAAAGACTGGGGAGCGGGACGAACCTTGACAAATTCATATACATTCATCAGGCACATTCCTGTTGTTATCGTGATGAGCGTAAGCCACATTAACAAATACGCCATAACACAGGCTGGGTAAAGACAGCGAAATCCAACCCGTATACTTCCTTTTGGTTTCAGTTTGTATTACCCGGACTGTTGAGCGAAAAATATCTGGTTATAACTGTCAGATTGCTTCTGGCAGGGCGATGACAGACAACAGGCACAATGATACTCCTGTCCGGTCATAAAGTCGTGTATACAAAATATTTCTTTGATGCCGCAACAAGTGAGGGCAGCTTCAGGAGATCCCTGGAGAGGAAAACTCCCAATCCCATATATTTATTTTAGATAAAATCCTGTGGAGCTGATTAGCAGTCAGCCGTCTGATGATTTCCCAATTACAAGTCGGGGCGTCGGGGACAAATAGGCTTGTATTTTACATATTTAGGGATAACAACAGTTAGAAAGACGAGAGGAGATATAGCAAAGATGGAAGATAGGAACGTCAAGCGTGGGGATATTTATCACGCCGACCTTGATCCTGTATTTGGAAGTGAACAGGGCGGTTATCGTCCGGTGCTGGTGATTCAGAACAATATAGGAAATAAATACAGTCCGACAGTGATTGTGGCAGCAATTACTAGTAAAGAAAAAATGAAACTGCCAACACACATTGCAGTCCCGGAAATGGAAGGGTTAGAAAAAGATTCTGTAGTGCTGTTGGAGCAGCTTAGAACTTTGGATAAAAGACGGTTGGAAAATTATGTGTGTACCTTAGATCGTACTGAAATGGAGAAAATCAATAAAGCAATCAGGAGAAGTACCGGGATACCGAAGATAATTGAAAAACCGTTAGTTGTGAGCTTGTGCAGAGTATGTGCAGGCAATTTTTATGATGTGCCGGGACATTATATCCGGCGAGTGAATCCAGAACAGCGATATAAGGATACTTGTATGTTCTGTAATGTCCGGAATGGGTACGACTACTATATAGGAAGAAAGAACAAGTAGCATGTAAAAGTCAAGTGTGCGATTTGAAAATTCGCACATTGGACGATGCAGACGAAAATGGATATCTTAGTGGTGTAACGTTTTTAGATGTTACACAGCTAAAACTACCGGTAGTAAAGCGCAAAGATTAGGACGAGGAGGATAACGTCATGGCAATGATAGAGAATGAAGTGGAAAAGAAAGTATATAAGGTAGAAGATGTTCAGAATTTGCTTGGGCTGGGACGCTCCAAGGCATATGAATTTATAGAAAATGTTTATTATGATAGAAAACCATTCCGGGTGTTGAAAATTGGCAGATCTTATCGTATCCCATGCAATTCTTTTGATAAGTGGCTGAATGGAGACGAGGAGAGAGAAAGAGTGAGAGCCGAATGAAACAGAAAGAAACGCAGCAGGAGACAATGTCAAAGGAAAAGAGAGTGGTCTTTTTTGAAGGAAAATCATGGTATCACAGAACCAAAGAGCTGCAGGACGATTCTGACGACAAAATATGGGAAAAAAGGTGGATTTGAAACGCCGGAAGAAGCAGAGAAAAGTTACTGGGAATATGAAAAGAGATACCAGAAGAAGCAGAGAAATCTCCAGATTGCAAAAATGCAAAAGACAGATGTGATGCTTGGGGATTATCTGGAATACTGGTTTGAAAATATTTTCAGTCCGAGAATTGAGACAACCACAAGAATGGTTGGAGCATATACCTTATATAATCTGATTCTTCCAAGTATGGAAGCGGATATCAAATTAAAATACATTTCAGTAGAGTATTTAGATGCTCTACTGGAACGTGTCGCGAAAATTTGTCCTTCAGCAGGAAATAAAGGGCGAGAGCTTTTGAGCATCGCCATGAAAGATGCAGCAGGAGATAAGTTCATAAGCTATAATCCAATGCCTGAGACAAAGCCATATTCGAGAGCAAAACCAAAGGTAAGGGTATTAGGCAAAGAAAAATTGAAAGTTTTTCTTGAAGCTGCCAGCAAGAATCCTTGGTATCTAGAAATTTTACTGGGACTGTTTTGTGGGTTACGAAAAGGAGAAATTCTTGGATTGAAATTTCAGGATTTTGATTTTGAAAAACAGACCGTCAGAATTAGCAGACAGCTTGTTGGAAACCTGAAACTGAAAGAAAAAGAATTTACGGTTACGGAATATGCTGTTATTGAAAGGAATCCAAAGACTGAGAACAGCTACCGGATATTGAGAGTGTCCAAAAGTGGTGATGCAGGAAGTAAAACGCAGACAGCAGTTGATTGAATTGCGAAAAACTGATCTGGGCATAGAATACAAGAATTTTGATTATGTATGTTGTCAGGAAAATGGCGAACCCCGATCATTAACGGCAATGAATCAGGCACTTACGAAAATCTGTAACAGAAATGGATTGGCAAATATCACCGTACATGGACTCAGACATATGTTTGCGACCATTTTAATTGAACTTGGAGTTCCATTGTTTAAAATATCTGGTCTGCTAGGTCATAGTTCCGTTCATACGACTTACGAATATTATTGTGAGATTATGGACGAGCAAGATAAGATTATTGCGTTTGTAAATAATACGTTTGTACCACAACAAACCGGAACGGAGGGATAGCCATGCATAAGACCTTTGATTTTAAGAAATATGTAGAATATAAGGTCTATTCGGTGACAACAATCAAAAAGGGATATGGATTTCGTGTGTTGCTGACGTTTGCAGACGAAAGTACAAAGACGCAGCAACATGCGGGATTCACGACCAAAAGAGAAGCCAATGCATTTCGTGATGAAGTCATTGGACAGCTACATACCGGAACCTATATTGTGTATGGGAAAATTCGGGTAGAGGAGTTTATGATCTTCTGGCTGGAAGATATTATGCGTCCCCGAATAACAGACGACACATATACAACTTACAAAAGTGCCATTAGGAATTATATTGTTCCACAGCTTGGAAAAATGTATATGTCTACACTGAATCAGGGGTTATATCAGAAAATTATATAATACAGTTGCAGAAAAATACGAATCAGTTGCGAAAAATGTCAGGACGATCATGAAAACATCATTGGAGTATGCATTTAACAAAAATGTATTGGCAACTAATCCTGCGAAGGGAATCAATTTACCGAAGAAAATAAAAAAGACAGAGTATCGTGTTCTGAAAATCGACGGAAGAAAACATTGACACTTCCGCAGGTGCTACAGTTGATTGAGGCAAGCAAAGAAACACCGATTCATATGCAAATTCTGTTTGCTGTATTGATGGGGCTTAGAAGAAGTGAAATCAACGGTTTGAAATACAGTGATGCCGATTACATTCACAGGACGTTGAGAGTCGAGCGTCAGTTGGGAAAGAAGCCAAACAGTAAAGCAGAAGACTGTGCACCTAAGATGCTGACAAAGCAGGAAATAAAAACAAAAACACTTGCTGGTGTGCGTGAACTTCCAATACCGGATTATGTATTTGAAGCAATTCTGGAAGAACGGAAAACTTACGAGAAGAACCGCAGACGCAGACCAAAAGAGTTCCGGGACTGGAATTATATTTGCTGTTCTACATATGGGAATCCAAGGAGTAAAGGTTTTCATCAGAAATACTATAAAGACTTGTTGAAATCCTTGGATTTGCCTGATATTCATTTTCACCAGTTGAGAAATACCTATGCAACTATTTTGCTGAAGAATAGCTTTAATTCAAAAGGTGTTTCGCATTTATTGGGACATGCCAAGGAAATCATATCAGTAGATGTCTATGGAGATACGCAGGAAATCATAGAAGACTGTCTGGATGTATTGGAACCATTTATTGAAGAAGTTATTCCAAAAGAGCGGAAAGATCAATATTATGATTATTCAGAAGTGATTGAAATAGACTTAATCCTGGAGGAATATTTCAACGCAGCATGATAAAAAATAGAATAGTAGTAAGAGAGAAAAGTACAAATAAGAATCGAACATTTGTGCTTTTTTCTTACCTTCATCTATATACTTTCAAAAAAATGTCTGATATAATAGGGACTGTTACAAGAACAAACAGTAAAAATATGACAGAATCGGAGCCTGGTATCATCAGGTATTTCCGAGTGTTGTTTTATCCGCAAAAATCAGTTTTGTGACTTTTATTCGTAACGAGGTGAAGAAAGGACATCTATTCACTATAAAAATGAGCTTTTCGTTACGAATCTGGATACGAATTTTTGGCTGATAATGATCATAGTAAAAGTCACAAATGGAGGGAATTTACCATGAATGAGTTCAAATTAAAAGCCCCATATAAGCCAACCGGAGACCAGCCACAGGCGATAGCAGAGCTTGTGAAAGGGTTCAAGGAAGGCAATCAATGCCAGACTTTACTAGGGGTTACGGGTTCTGGAAAGACTTTTACGATGGCAAATGTGATTCAGCAATTACAGAAGCCGACGCTTGTCATTGCTCATAATAAAACACTTGCAGCTCAGTTGTACGGAGAGTTCAAGGAGATGTTCCCGATAACGCAGTGGAATATTTTGTCTCCTACTACGATTATTACCAGCCGGAAGCTTATGTTCCATCAGACACATACATTGCCAAGGACTCTGCCATCAACGATGAGATCGACAAGCTCCGCCACTCTGCGACAGCAGCGCTTTCTGAGCGGAATGATGTCATCATTGTGGCAAGTGTGTCCTGCATTTACGGACTGGGTTCGCCGATTGATTACAAGGAGATGGTGATTTCACTTAGACCGGGCATGATCAAAGACAGGGATGAAGTTCTGAAGAAGTTGGTTGAGATCCAGTATGACCGCAATGATATGGATTTCAAGCGGGGAACGTTCCGGGTGCGAGGAGATGTGGTTGAGATTTTCCGGCAGACCGAAAAACGTACGCTATTGAATTTTTCGGTGATGAGATAGACAGAATAACAGAGATTGATACATTGACCGGTGAAGTGTTGAATGTGATCGGGCATGTGGCAATTTTCCCGGCATCTCATTATGTAGTGTCCAAGGAGAATATGGAGCGTGCCATCGGGGAGATTGAAGAAGAACTGGAGCAGCAGATCCGTTATTTAAAGGGGAAGATAAGCTTCTGGAAGCACAGCGTATTTCTGAGAGAACGAATTTTGATATAGAAATGATGCGAGAGACAGGATTTTGTTCTGGAATTGAAAACTATTCGAGGCATCTGACCGGGCAGAAAGCAGGGGAGCCGCCATGTACATTGATTGACTATTTCCCGGATGATTTTCTGATCATGATCGATGAGTCGCATAAGACGATTCCACAGATTGGAGCCATGTACCACGGCGATCAGTCCAGAAAGACAACACTGGTAGAATATGGATTCCGTCTGCCGTCGGCACTGGATAACCAGACCGCTTAGCTTTGACGAATTTGAAAGCAAGATTGATCAGGTACTGTTTGTATCGGCGACACCGGGAGAGTACGAGGAGTCTCATGAACTGCTGCGGGCAGAGCAGGTAATTCGTCCGACAGGTCTTCTCGATCCGGAAGTGGAAGTGCGTCCGGTAGAAGGACAGATTGATGATCTGATCAGTGAGGTAAATAAAGAAACAGCGAAGAAGAATAAGGTACTGATCACAACGCTGACTAAGCGGATGGCAGAAGATCTGACGGATTATATGCGGGAGCTTGGCATTCGTGTGAAATATTTACATTCGGATATTGATACTCTGGAAAGGACAGAGATTATCCGGGATATGCGTTTGGATGTATTTGATGTACTGGTTGGAATTAACCTGCTTCGAGAAGGTCTGGATATTCCGGAGATCACACTGGTAGCGATTCTGGATGCGGACAAAGAAGGTTTTCTGCGTTCGGAAACTTCACTGATCCAGACCATTGGCCGTGCGGCGAGAAATGCAGAGGGGCATGTTATCATGTATGCGGATAACATGACGGATTCGATGCGGATGGCGATTGATGAGACGATGCGCCGTCGTGAGATTCAGATGAAATACAATGAAGAACATGGAATCACGCCACAGACGATCAAGAAGTCGGTGCGTGATCTGATCAGTATTTCAAAGAAGGTTGCAGCAGAAGAGATGAAGCTGGAAAAAGATCCGGAATCCATGAGTGTGGCAGAGCTGGAGAAGCTGATCAAGAAGCTGGAAAAGCAGATGAAGAAAGCGGCAGCAGAGCTGAATTTCGAGGCGGCAGCAGAGCTGCGTGATAAGCTGATCGAGCTGAAAAAGCATTTGAATGAGATGGAGTAAAGCGAAGAGATAGAAGAGGAAGAACAGATGGCTGAAAAAAAGAAAGAACTGATAAAGATCAGAGGTGCGAACGAGCACAATCTGAAGAATCTTGATGTAGATATTCCGAGGAACAAACTGGTAGTACTGACCGGTCTCAGTGGTTCCGGCAAATCATCCCTTGCATTTGATACAATTTATGCAGAGGGACAAAGTTATATATATAACTTCGTCTCTTACGCAAGACAGTTCCTTGGGCAGATGGAGAAGCCGAATGTAGAAAGTATTGAAGGGCTTTCACCGGCGATTTCCATCGACCAGAAGTCTACGAATCGCAATCCGAGATCCACAGTCGGAACCGTGACGGAGATTTACGATTATTTTCGACTGCTGTATGCAAGAATCGGGATTCCGCATTGTCCGAAGTGTGGAAGAGAGATCAAGAAGCAGACGGCAGATGAGATGACCGATCAAATCATGGCACTTCCGGAAGGAACAAAGATCCAGCTGATGGCACCGGTTGTGCGGGGGAGAAAAGGAACCCATGTCAAGCTTCTGGACAGAGCAAAGAAAAGCGGTTATGTCCGTGTGGGTGACGGACGGGAAATTTCATGTATGAGCTTTCCGAAGAAATCTCATTGGACAAGAATATAAAACATAATATTGAGATTGTTGTAGACCGTCTGGTTGTCAGACCGGGGATTGAAAAAAGACTTGCAGATTCCATAGAAAGTGTATTAAGTCTTGCGGAGGGACTTCTGGTTGTGGATGTGATCGGAGGGGAACCGCTGAATTTCAGCCAGAATTTTTCCTGCCCGGACTGCGGAATCAGTATTGATGAGGATCGAGCCGAGAAGCTTTTATTTAACAATCCATTTGGTGCCTGCCCGGTATGTTTCGGACTCGGATATAAA
>SCPN01000087.1_pt1 | contig 34819 bp, 43 predicted proteins | sample 6106831 | NCBI WGS metagenome assembly SCPN01 (sample SAMN10720447, study PRJNA508395) | human gut metagenome | isolation source: Participant 1, 0 month
ATCTACCTTGTAGTCCTCGGATCTTACCTCACTTTGTGAGGGATATCTCATCTTGAGGGGCTTCACGCTTAGATGCCTTCAGCGTTTATCCCTTCCGGACTTGGCTACTTCCATGCCGTTGGCCGACAGCAGATACACCAGTGGTCCGTCCATCCCGGTCCTCTGTACTAAGGACAGCTCCTCTCAAATATCCTCCGCCCGCGCTGGATAGGGACCGAACTGTCTCACGACGTTCTGAACCCAGCTCGCGTACCGCTTTAATGGGCGAACAGCCCAACCCTTGGGACCTGCTACAGCCCCTGTGGATGCGATGAGCCGACATCGAGGTGCCAAACCACCCGTCGATGTGAACTCTTGGGAGTGATAAGCCTGTTATCCCCGTGGTAGCTTTATCCGTTGAGCGATGGCAATCCCACTTTATGCCACCGGATCACTAAGTCCTAGTTTCCTACCTGCTCCACCCGTCGGTGTCGCAGTCAAGCTCCCTTCTGCCTTTGCACTCTTCAAATGGTTTCCGGACCATTCTGAGGGAACCTTTGAGCGCCTCCGATACCCTTTCGAGGCGACCGCCCCAGTCAAACTCCCTGCCGGGCATTTGTCCCATCACCGGGTCACGGTGACTGGTTAGAAACCCAATACTGCAGGTGGTATCCCAACAGCGACTGCATTCAAACTGGCGTTCAAGTTTCTTAGTCTCCCACCTATCCCACGTGCAGTACCGAATCCCAGTACCAAACTGGAGTAAAGCTCCATGGGTCTTTCCGTCCGCGCGGGTAACCAGCATCTTCACTGGTACTTCAATTTCACCGGATGTATTGTCGAGACAGTGCTCAAATCATTACGCCTTTCGTGCGGGTCGGAACCTACCCGACAAGGAATTTCGCTACCTTAGGACTGTTATAGTTACGGCCGCCGCTTTACTGGGGCTTAAATTCAAAGCTTCGCTTGCTCTAACCTCTCCTCTTAACCTTCCAGCACTGGCAGGCGTCAGCCCATATACTTCACCTTCGGTTTCGTATAGACCGTTTTTGCTAAACAGTTGCTTGAGCCTATTCTCTGCGGCCTCACTCCCGTGGGCACCCTTCTCCCGAAGTTACGGGGTCATTTTGCCGAGTTCCTAACAATACTTCTTCCGCCGGCCTTTAGATTCTCTCCTCATCCACCTGTGTCGGTTTACGGTACGCAATACATATAAAGCAATAGCGGCTTCTCGGCACAGGCTCACATGCTTGCTACTTCTATTTTGCCCGCGTCACGCTTCGGCTCATGCAGCGGATTTGCTGGCTGCACACCTCCTTCGCTTGCACCGGTATTTCCATTCCTGGCCCATGCCTCCTCCATGCGTCCCCACAGTTCTGTTTATATGCGGTACAGGAATCTAAACCTGTCCATCGGCTACGTCTTTGACCTCGCCTTAGCCCCGACTTTACCCAGAGCAGATCAGCTTTACCTGGAAACCTTTGATATTCGGCCGAGAGGATTCCCACCTCTCTCGCTACTCATTCCGGCATTCTCTTCTTATCCCTCCACTGCTCCTTCCGGTACAGCTTCGTCGGTATTAAGAATGCTCCTCTACCAATTGCATCTGCAATTCCGCAGCTTCGGTGTTGTGTTTCAGCCCCGACATTTTCGGCGCAGGACCTCTCGACTAGTGAGCTGTTACGCACTCTTTGAATGTGTGTGGCTGCTTCTGAGCCAACATCCTAGTTGTCTTGAGATCCTACATCCTTTTCCACTTAACACACACTTTGGGACCTTGGCTGGCGGTCTGCTCTTTCCCTTTGACTGCCCAACTTATCTCGTGCAGTCTGACTCCGTTCATCATCTACATGGCATCGGAGTTTGATATTCTTTGGTAAGCTTTGACGCCCCGCGGAAATTCAGTGCTCTACCTCCATAAGACTAAAACGAGGCTAGCCCTAAAGCTATTTCGAGGAGAACCAGCTATCTCCGGGTTCGATTGGAATTTCCCCTACCCACACCTCATCGCCACCCTTTTCAACGGATGTGCGTTCGGTCCTCCATTGCCTTTACGGCAACTTCAACCTGGACATGGGTAGATCACCCGGTTTCGGTCCGGATACTGACTATATGCGCCCTCTTCAGACTTGGTTTCCCTCGGCTCCACACCTGCTTGCTTAACCTATGCATCCGCAACTCGCCGGACCGTTCTACAAAAAGTACGCGGTTCATCATGTAAAGATGTCCCACAGCTTGTAAACACAGGGTTTCAGGTTCTTCACTTCCTCCCGGGGTCCTTTTCACCTTTCCTTCACAGTACTATGCGCCATCGGTCACTAAGGAGTATTTAGGCTTACGGGTGGTCCCCGCTCATTCCATCAAGGTTTCTCGTGTCTCGATGTACCTTGATACCGCTCAGTCAGTTCTCTTTCGCTTACGGGCTTTCACCCTCCGGGCAGGCTTTCCCAAAACCTTCTGCTAGAATCTGAATCTTAAATGCGGTCTGAACCCTGGAGCACGCACCTGGTTTGGCCTCTTTCCATTTCGCTCGCCGCTACTTTGGAAATCGATAAATTTTCTTCTCTTCCTCGCCCTACTTAGATGTTTCAGTTCAGGCGGTTCCTCCATACGTTATGGATTGGCGTATGGATGCATGAGGTGTGCTCATGCGGGTTTCCATTCAGACATCTGCGGATCAGTGGATATTTGCTCTCCCGCAGCTTTCGCAGCTTATCACGTCTTTCATCGGCTCTTAGTGCCAAGGCATCCACCCTGCGCCTTTTGCTTGATCTCTCTTTACCATTTCAATAGCGTTTGACATGGGTCTGCTTTTAAAAAGCTTGTAATTAGTTTTTCAACTTTGTTTACGTTTGGTTATTTTTTTCGGATGTCTTGATTAAATAAATGTTTCTACAGATATTTTTCTCAATAATTTGTATGTTTTGCACACAGTCTTCTGCTTTTCATCTCGAAGTTACCGTAACTTCCGAATCTTCTTTATCAGTCATGTAGCTTCCCAACCTTTTGAATCCTCTGATCACTGGTAAACCAGTTCTATCTAAAACAGCACTTCCCTGCTGGTCTAGGGGTTAGCACTCGCGTGCCTCGTTCTATATAAGATCATCAGCCTGCATAGCTGTGATATTTTTGTTAATCTGGCAGCCACCTGCTTTCCCATACCGTCACCAGTATAGTATCATCGGCCGCTTTCGTCTTAACCATCGTGTTCGGGATGTGGACGGGTGTTTCCCAAAAGCGTATCGCCACCAGAAAACTGCATCTCGCGCATTGGCGCTCCATGCTTTAGAAGTTTCTTCGAAACTTCCGTTTGTTATTAACTTTCATTAATAACTAAACAGTGAACAATCTCTACTCGATTTCCTTAGAAAGGAGGTGATCCAGCCGCACCTTCCGATACGGCTACCTTGTTACGACTTCACCCCAGTTATCGAACCTGCCTTCGGCAGCCCTCCTTGCGGTTGGGTCACTGACTTCGGGCATTTCCAACTCCCATGGTGTGACGGGCGGTGTGTACAAGACCCGGGAACGTATTCACCGCAGCATTCTGATCTGCGATTACTAGCGATTCCAGCTTCGTGTAGTCGGGTTGCAGACTACAGTCCGAACTGAGACGTTATTTTTGGGATTTGCTCCACCTCACGGTCTTGCTTCCCTTTGTTTACGCCATTGTAGCACGTGTGTAGCCCAAGTCATAAGGGGCATGATGATTTGACGTCATCCCCACCTTCCTCCAGGTTATCCCTGGCAGTCTCCTCAGAGTGCCCGGCCGAACCGCTGGCTACTGGGATAAGGGTTGCGCTCGTTGGGACTTAACCCAACATCTCACGACACGAGCTGACGACAACCATGCACCACCTGTCACTTCGTCCTGAAGGAAAGGACACATTACTGTCCGGTCAGAAGGATGTCAAGACTTGTAAGGTTCTTCGCGTTGCTTCGAATTAAACCACATGCTCCACCGCTTGTGCGGGCCCCCGTCAATTCCTTTGAGTTTTTCTTGCGAACGTACTCCCCAGGTGGAATACTTAATGCGTTTGCGGCGGCACCGAAAAGCTGTGCTTTCCGACACCTAGTATTCATCGTTTACGGCGTGGACTACCAGGGTATCTAATCCTGTTTGCTCCCCACGCTTTCGAGCCTCAGCGTCAGTTATCGTCCAGTAAGCCGCCTTCGCCACTGGTGTTCCTCCTAATATCTACGCATTTCACCGCTACACTAGGAATTCCACTTACCCTCCGACACTCTAGATGACCAGTTTCCAATGCAGTAGGGTTGAGCCCGGGCTTTCACATCAGACTTAGCCTTCCGCCTGCGCCCCTTTACACCCAGTAAATCCGGATAACGCTTGCACCATACGTATTACCGCGGCTGCTGGCACGTATTTAGCCGGTGCTTCTTAGTCAGGTACCGTCATTTCTTCTTCCCTGCTGATAGAGCTTTACATACCGAAATAATACTTCGCTCACGCGGCGTCGCTGCATCAGGTTTCCCATTGTGCAATATTCCCACTGCTGCCTCCCGTAGGAGTTTGGGCCGTGTCTCAGTCCCAATGTGGCCGGTCACCCTCTCAGGTCGGCTACTGATCGTCGCCTTGGTAGGCCGTTGCCCTGCCAACTAGCTAATCAGACGCGGGTCCATCTCACACCACCGGAGTTTTTCACACCGTACCATGCGGTACTGTGCGCTTATGCGGTATTAGCAGCCGTTTCCAACTGTTATCCCCTGTGGAGGCAGGTTACCCACGCGTTACCCGTCCGCCACTCAGTCACTAAAACTTCATTCCGAAGAAATCTGTAAAAGTGCTTCGTTCGACTTGCATGTGTTAAGCACGCCGCCAGCGTTCATCCTGAGCCAGGATCAAACTCTCATGTTAAAAAGTTAAATCCAAACCAGAATATCTGGCTTTCTAAATCAGAAACAAGTTCCTACCGGAATCTTGATTCAGGTTTTACTGTTTTTAAGGTTTGCTTTATTAAAAGCTGTTCGTTCATCTTTCGATGACTTGAATTATTCTCTTATGAATCTTTCAAGGTTATTCACTGTTCAGTTATCAATGTTCTTTGTTGTTTTTAGCAACTCTGATATATTATCACGTTCAGAATTGTTTGTCAACAACTTTTTTATTTTTCTTTTTCAACTCTTCCGAGCTGATGTGTTGTCGTTTTTGACAGCTTTGATATTTTATCAAATCGTCTGTCGTTTGTCAACAACTTTTTCAAAAAAAATTCGAACAACATATATTGCAAATAAGAGCGGAGAAAGAGGGATTTGAACCCTCGCGCCGGTTACCCGACCTATACCCTTAGCAGGGGCACCTCTTCGGCCACTTGAGTATTTCTCCAAAGTTCATAATTGTCAATATGATGTTGTTCGTTACGTCTGTGACGCATTTAACATATTACTAAATTTCTATTTATTTGTCAATCCCTATTTTCTATATTTTATTTTACCGGTAACCGTTGCTTCCTTTCAGACTGGTATTGATCCTGCATATATCTTTGTGAACATTACTCCGTAAGTAATTCTTAATCTAAATTCCAATATAATAAGTAATTACGGACAGACATTGCCAAAAGCACTATCATGATAGCAAGTAAAGCAATCAACACCTTACATTGCATATATCGTTACGCAAAGATTCTTTGACAAGGTACTATTCTCTTATTTGGAATTATTTTCCACCTATCTTTTACTCATTTATCAGCTTCTGGCTTTTCAGATAATAATAGATCCCGTCATCTGTCACGCTTTCACAAATATCAGCCGCAATTTCTTTCACTTTTTCAGCTGCATTTCCCATTGCAATCCCTTTTCCAACGGATAGTAACATATCAATATCATTTTCTCCATCTCCAAACGCTATGGCTTCTTCCTTTGAGAATTTATAATGCAAGAACCCTCGTTCAATCGCAGTTCCTTTTCCACCATCTTTTGGAATAATATCTATGGCTCTACTCCACCACGCTGCTACTTTGGCATTTTTCGTTCCCTCTAATATATACTTGCGTTCTTCTAAGTCACATCCCAACATAATTTGAAAACATCTTTTCCACATATTCTTCAAATTTTCGGATACATTCACCCTATGGTGCGCAATCACGCAAAATAATCTTCTAAATCTTTATCACTTCCATTTGCAACAATTTCTTCCAGTAGTTGCAATGAAATGTGTCTCTTCCATTCTTTTTGCATTTTCAATATTTTTTTACATCTTCTTTCGGAATAGGACATTTTGCCACTCACTTGTTCCCCTGCAACGCAAAAGAACCATTGAATGCCAAAATCGCATCAAATACAATCCCTTCAAACATTGGTATGGTAACAAACGGACGCCCTGTTGGATACATATTTTAATACCATTTTGTTTTAATGAACATAACGCCTTCCTCATATTCGGTGTTATCTCTGTTTTCCCATCTCTAGCAATGTTCCATCAATATCAAAAATTATTTTTACTTTATTTATCCTCGTGCTTAAGTTCATCTTTATTCTCGTATGTTCTCAAAATAGTCCTCCACGATTCTCTATCCCTTATTTCAGCAGCAACTGAACGTTATCATAAGCCAACTTAAATCTGTCAGAATGTATCATTTGCATTTTTATATATGTAATCCAGTTTTTCAAACTATCCACGCTGAAATCCTCAAGTGCTGTTTTATAATGAACAAATGCAATAGGGTGATTTTGCTCCATCCATTTCAATGTCTTTTTTCGGACCAAAATAAGGATATTGCATCAATTTCTGCTTTTGATTTTTGGGGACGGTTCTGTATATGTGAAATCACTTTCACTTGAAGTGCTTTTCCTCGTTCATTGCTATCTACAGTAATCTTGCCATCAAAGATTTGTACAAAAATCACTGTTCAGATTATTTGTTCCGTCAGCATACGGACCATAAAGGATGACAGAAATAGGATTTTAGTTTCGCTTTATATATTCAATAATCTGTTCCAAAATAATCACCTCTCCAAACATCGATTTATAGGTACAATTTGTTTTCCTTTCTACCGGAACAGACCTTCTATAAACATCTTTGCAAATATACCATATCTATTAGTTGTACACCGCCCTCATAAATTGGGTGGTCATAATAGTTAGTAAAGAAATTGGGAATCTTGTGAGAACGAACAAATCCACATTTTTCATAAAATGGTATCGTCAATGGACTATCACCTGTTCCAACCTGCAAAACAGAATATTCATCTGCATATTTACTGGCAAGAAAATCAATTAGTGCTTTTCCATAGCCCTTTCCCTGATTCTGAGGATCGACTGCAATATTTTTAATTTCAAGTATTCCATTATCTTCATCGGTGACAACACATTCAGCTTTTACATCACCATCTTCAAGCACATACATAGTTCCTTTTTCAAGATAGCGATCAACCATATTTTCCTGCTCATCAGCTAATAACAATAATGATATAAACTGCTTTTTATTCTCATCCACTTCTCTGATTTTCATATCCATCACTCCGTCAATTTGGAAGTTAATTTATAAACAATAAATTCTAATCAAACCTAATATTAGAAGATGCACAGGATAAAATAAATAGAAAAACCACTTGGAGAATACTTTCCCCTTTTCCATTCGCTTGCCATTATAGAAATATAAAATTACAATTCCTGCAAGAGCAATTCCTGACATACTTCCTAACGCATAAGCAATATTTGTACCAAGCGAAAATCTTCCTATACCACCTGCAAAATTAAAAAGTCCAAATAACAACATTGAAATAATGAATGTATATTTTATCTTATTTCTTAATCCTCTACTCCATATAAACAACAGTGTAAATATTGGTGCCAATAATGCCCAGTCGCAGAATAAAGAAAATACTATCAATCCCAAGATACATATATCTTTTAAAAATTTATTTGATACTTTATCATTCACAATCAGAATCATAAAACATATCAGCAATGTAAATAACATATTCAAACCTTGAAATTCTAACACTCCATTTGTTGTAAACGCCATACAATATGGGATTTCAGAAATCAAGGCAAATATTAGCAGTCTAATAGCATAATTCTTTTTTGAATGAGTATATTGAAAGCCCTCTACAAGAAAGTAACACATTGTAATTGCTGTAAAGTACCCTATGTCCAGAAATAGCTCCGACAGAAAATATCCTGATTTCATAAAGACTTGTGAAATATGATTCAACAACATAGTCAACATGGCTATATATTTAATAACATCTCTGTTTAATTTTGAGTTACCATACGCCATTTTTGTTTCCATTTTTACCACCTCAAATTTCGATTGAGATTTCACCTGTCACAAACTATTGAAAACACTACGTTTGTGACAAGTGAGCTTTCCCTTATATATTCCCTTGTGTTATATCGTCCCACCAGTGTTTACAAACTCTGATAAGGGAAAATACAAGGGCAAAAAAATCTGATAACATATTATAACACAAAATGAAAATCCTGTTCCATCAGGCAAGTTGCAGTCAAGAAAGATGATATCAAAACAGCCTTTTGCTATTTTTCGTAAACCATCTTTTTTATACGCCGTGTATATTCTCTGATATAATTTCATATAATGTGCGAATTGACTTCACAATTGCATGCCATGAAATATCAGCAGCATAAGAATAATTTTTTTGATAAGCTTTCCATAGATTTTCCATAACAGAGCTGGATTGAATCTCGTCAAAAACCTCATCTATGTCTTCAGTTTCTATCTGTTCTAACGTCTCTCGCTTTTTAGCGGTAGCAACAAGTGCGTCCCATAATACATCTTTTGAAAGTTGCTCCCCATACAGTTTTTGTAAAATATAAATATCATAAAAATCTCTCATTCGTGTATTTGTAACGTTTCGACTAACAACAGTTTCCAATTTTTCAGCCAATACCGTTTCCAGATTATATGCCCATACCTCAATAGTGCGGTCTTCAAGCATAAGATTAAATTTGTACTTGATTTCTCTTGGTGTAATTACATCCCCTGTAGAAATATCAATCTTTAATGGTGTGATTACACCATCAAATTTCGTTTCCATGCTTACACGAACACCAGGATAATCTGCTTCTTCCATGATTTCCGATATCCGTTTGACCCGAAATGAAACACCATCGTCCAGTGGAATTGATATAATTTGGGATATAATCATTTCTACATCCTCCACACTAACATTAGTGCCTTTTATGGTAGCATCCAGATCCATAGTAGCTCTGGCATCCAGACCAACCATTGCCGCCACAAGCATTCCACCTTTTAATATAAACTGGTTTTTATACTCTGATAAAGAAATTCGTTCTAAAAAACGTTCCATCATATAATTCCGCATCAAAATCTGTGCATCTGCGGATTTTTTCTTTGACATATTACGAATTAAATCCTTTAATTGTCTTGCCGTTGTTATCATCTAAAGTAACACCTCCAAATATGGTCTAAGTATGTTTTCAACATGAAACATAGCTGCGTATTTCATAAGCACCCGTAAGTTTTTATCCTTACGTTCGCATATTGTTTCAATGCGTCTTGAAAGACCTGCATTTCAACATTTTTTCCTGCTGCGAAGCAGATCACAAATTGTTCTCTCCATGTCATAAACGGGAACGGAATGTCCGAATGATGTCTGCATAGCTATGATTCCTATTTCATGTAAATCCTTTTTTACTGTGTACACTTGAAAACCGTCTTCCTGCAAACGACTTGGATTATATCCAGTTCTTACTGTTATGGTGTATTTCAAAGGCTCTCTGTCCGTTAAATCATGAAAAAACAATGCAGTTTCATGAGAAAATACAGCTTGACCACAACGTAAATGCAAAAGGTACATTGCATCTGTCCACGTATCCGGCGATACATACACACCATGAGCAGCTTGTTCTAATCCTCGTTCCTTCACATATGCATAAAACACAGACTTACTAATTCCATTATTTAGAACTTGAAATGTCTGAATTGTCCCTCCACATTCACGCAACAACAAATCTAATTTTTCAAACTGAGTCATATGCTTTCTCCTTTCGTGCTAATATGATAATATATATTAGCACGAAAGTAAATATAAATAACACCTATGTGACAAACTCCCGAAACAAGCTTCCCATTTCTTTTCCAACTGACTTTTCTTTCAGGCAACGGCAAAGCCATAATTGATGGAGAAGAAATCAGCCTTTCAACTGGAGACTGGCTAAAAATCGCACCTGCTGCAAAGCGTCAGTTTTTTGCATCCGATATTTCCGGAATTACTTATATCTGCATTCAGGTAAAAGAAAATTCTCTGGAACATTTTTCAGCAGAGGATGGCGTAATCGGCTAATTAAAAATATTTATTTACAAAAATGCACAGCTCCCGATTAGCCGAGAACTGTGCATTTCTTCAATTTTACGATTTCTCAATTTTTCAAACAAGAATTTAACCTATTCTCTTATCATTCGATAGAATGTTCCAGTACCAATTCCTGTTGTCAACTCATAAGCTTGTCCATCAATCCTAAATCCTGCCTTTTCATAGCATTTTACCGCTCTGGTATTCCATGTACGAACTTCCAAATACAACGGCTTGTTAGGATATAACTTTTTTGAACTTTCATCCCAAAAACCATAATAATTTTTTTCACTTTTGGGATTCATGAATCCTATCTGTCGAACTTGCATTTCTTCGTAAGCAGGAAGATTATACAAATCGTATTCTCCGCCATATTTCCATGCACATATTTGTCGTTTTGCATCTTCGGATAGATTTCTATATACTAATTCATTCATAACATTTACCTCGGTCAATCCCAATTGTTACTTACATTGCCATCGCCATAATCCTTATAGAATTCTTCAATTTTTTCATTGGAGGATGCAATGTCTGACAAATTATATTCTCTTTTTGTAAAGAGACAGGAGTATACAACTTTTTCTTTGTATCTTTCACATCTTTTTGTCATACCGTTCAATGTATAAATAAAAAATACAAATACAATCCCTGTAAATCCAATATCAAAAACCATCGTATCTGTACCAGCACGAAATGATATCATTCCAAAGTACAGCGTACATGACAAAAATAATATCGACATTATGATATGCAGAATTCTATATCCTTCCTTTAACGATATTATGTATTTTGGTTCTTCTTCAGCCAATATATTAGATTTCTTTTTCAGATCCATTTATCTCATCTTCCCTTTTAATAAAATATCGCATTTATTCCATTTCTTCTCTTGGCTGCTTCTTCGATACCCTGCATAGCATAAGAACAAATGACGGAATCGCTCCAAATAACAAATCTATCCCCCAAAATGACAATTAAGTAACGAAATCATTATTTCCCTCAAAATTATAAATTCTTTAGTTTAAAAAACTTGAATTTACTTGCTTTTCTTCTCTTTGCTGCGTCTCACTAATGCGATAAATAGTTCAATGACTCCGCCACATAGCCATATGATACCTAACGCAATATTTTCTGCCCAGAACCAAAACGGTGACATAACAATCCATGTAATCCTAAAATAAAATTTTACTGCTCTATGATTTTCCTCCTGAAACTTCGATTGTTGCTTACATTATACTTCTTCCATCTCTAAGGACAGTGGATGTTGTGATGAAAGTGAGAGAGATCATTAATTCATCAGACAATTTATCTTACTATATTTTTTGCACGATAAATTTACTGATTTAATATCTCTGCAATCGTGTTTGGTGCATATTTATTGAGTTCATGTCCTGCATTTGGAACGATGTGCAAAGTAGCTTGGGGTAGCAATTCTTTAGCCTTTTAGAAGCCTTTAGATTGGCAGTATCCTTTTTTTTTTTTTTATTTGCCATATAAAATTGTTACTGGACAACGAATATTATTTAATTGCAAAGTAAAATCCAATGACCGCATAGAGTGAGCCAATTTTATGGTGCTGCTTTTTGATAGTCCCATACTTTCAAAAACCTTGTTTGGCATACAACGGAAGATAAGATTTTGAAAATCTATCAGTAAACTTGGAACTTTATATTGTGCACCAATCAAAACCAGCGAATCCACTTTTTCCTCATGTCGAATAGCAAAATCAATCGCAAGAAGCGCACCTAACGAAAGACCGCAGATACGAAGCGGCTCTTTTACTCTGAATACCGCTGTTCTAAATCACCCAAGATCTGCGAATAGGATATTTCATCTTCTGTTGAAGAAAAAAGTTCTGGGCAATCGACATCAGAAATTGATAGTTGTTGGACTACTTTTTCCAGTTCTGTGCAGTTTGTCCCAACCCATGTAAAAAAACAGTTTTCATTAAACGCCTCCTAAGCTCAAGATAACCATCAATGCACAAATAAACTTGGAGCTGTTATTGTAAATCATTTTTTGATATTTCAATCGATGGATAGTGCTCTAAACTTGTTAAGTCAACATCTAATGGAGTAACGTATTCCATATAAATTTTTCAGGATTTTATCTTGCAAATTTTTAAGTTTATTCTTAATTTTTCCTCCTCTGTAGAAACAAAACCTCTGATAGTACTCCTACCTTTTGACTTGGATTCATTCTGCTATCTTCAACATTTCCACATAAAATCATTCTAACTGTATTCATAATAATCCCTCCTCCACATATAACTCCTAATTTAACTTTGCATCAACTTAATTGCCTCATCAACAGATACACATGTAGCAAATCTCTTTGGCCACATCATATCATTGTAATATTTATAGGTTTCTTCTCCAGTCATATAGTCGTTATCAAACGTTGAATTTGCCCCTTGTGGAACAATTACTTTATATCCTCTTTCAAAAGCAGATTTCACAGTTGCATCTATACAGAAATTTGTCTGTAACCCAACTATCATTAATGTATTTTCATCTTTAACATAATCTGTAAAATCTTTATTTCCGAAACAACTATTGATATTTTTTGTAAATATCTTTTCACCTTCCCTTGGATGCACCTGTTCTGCAATCTCGAATTTTCATCGCCGATTGAAAATCCCGTTCCTGGTCCATCATCATGCTGAAAATAGATAACCTCTATTTGATTATCTCTAGCTGCTTGTATAATTCTTGAAGTATTATCAATAAATTCATCAAAATTAAAAAGTCTGCTATCTGTTATTCCTTTTTGTATATCTATCACAAGTAGTTTCATTCGTTTCTCCTTTACACATAAAAATTCTCAATTCAAAGAACAGCATAAATAGAGTAGCAACCAAAAATCCAATCATCAATATTTTATGGCAGATTACAAAATAAACAATATATGCTACGATAGCCACCAAGTATACAATCATCAAAATGTGCCACTTTTTAGCTGAACTATCAGTAATTATTTTCTTTTTTACGGCAACATCATCCTTAATCAACTCGTCCAAACTCAATCCAAATTCATCGCTAATCGCTATTAGATTTGCAATATCGGGAATACCTTTATTAGTTTCCCATTTTGTAATTGCTTGTCTTGATACATTTAGTCTTTCAGCAAGCTGCTCCTGTGAAAAACCTGCCTGCTTTCTGCATTCTTTGATTTTTTCTCCTAAATTCATTTTTGAGTCCTCCTTATTATTTGGTAAACTCATTATAACGATTTTCGAGTTTTTAACAAGAAACCGCCATTTACAATGCCTGCTACAATACGTAGCAGACATTGTGTACAATTACTTTACAAATGAACAAATGCGATTTTTACTTTGTCACTATGACTTTTCCTTCTGAATCCAGAAGAGGTGTAATAGCCGCTCCATATCTAGATTTCCAACAAAGATAGTGAACCCCAGTCTCCTTATCTACAAGGATTTGGCGAACTCCTTCATCCTTAAGCTGACTTCCGTCTCTAAATGTAACTTCAAATCTTTCTTCTTTCTCCAGCAACACAATTAACCATTTAATTTCTGGAACATTTTTCTGCATCAATTGCAAGTACAAACATCAACGCATCTAATGCATTTTCCGGATCCTGTACATCAATAACATATGTGTCAGTCATACGAAGCAATTCTTTACTTATTTTTGCTATCTGATAACCGCTTCGATCAAGAATACTATAATCCCATTCCATAATGGTTCCATCAATATGCCATCCGTTGTAATCAATATTGTAATGTGGTGTCAGGAATGAGAATTCTTTGCTCAGGCATCCGATATAACTGCCGTTTTATAAATTTCTGAATTTGGGAAGGGTAAGAACTTTCTGAACAACCATTCCTACTTCATTTCCATAAGCGTCATAAATTGCAAGTTTATGTCCCCAGGAAAACTGGCCTTTACTACATAAACAGTATTGCCGGCTTCATCATAAAATATCATAGCTGTCAAACCATGAAAACAACCTTTGCTTAAACAATTTTCATAACTTTTCACCACTCTCAACAAATATAATCATTCCTTATGCGTCTGATCTGGAGTATGCATTTTCATTTGATTGCTCAACTCATACAATACTTTTATTCAATGTATCCTGCGTTTCTTTTTTTACCATGTCAGCGATTTTTTCATTTGCCTCCTGACGAAGCTGCATACGTTCTTCTGCGTTGCTTTCTTTTGACAGAAGTTCATCATATTGATTGATATATTCATGGCCTTTGACATGACCCTTTCCTGATAACGTTCAATATGGAAAATGGATTTACTATAAGAAGCATCTGCCATTGCTGCGATCATCCTGCTTGCCCAGTAAAAATTATCTGTTGAAGCATCTCTGGTCGTATTGGAAAAATACTCCGGTACTTTCTCTACATCTGTGTAGAACGGTACGGCTGTATTAAATACGTTTGAAGCAAATGCTACCCATTCGATTGCCCGGCTGTCTTCTCCTGCATCCGGTCTCATCTGTATGATTCCTAAGAAATCTGTCCGGTTTACACCAATTGCACGATATGCACCTTTCATGGATTTATCTCCATAAGATGCATACGGATCATACGGTGTTCCCTGAAAATGAGAAGAAAGAACGTATTTCACATCTTCGATCGTCACCTTTTTCTCCGGAACCATGCACCAAGGGATATCATCAGAAAGTGGTGTAAAATCTGCATCCGGTCCATCCCAGTTCATTGTACTCGGATTCAGGCAGCGTGCCATATACCATGCTCTCGGTGTATTGTATACATGATCAGAGTCATCATGACTGCCAAAAATATCTCTTGGATTAAATGTTCCATCCTGTGAAAGGTTCAAATGATATTTTTTAACAAACTCCTTCAGATCGGCGGAACACATATATTCTTTCTGGTTTGAAAGTGCATCCTCAAGATCGAACTGATCCATTCCAAACTGATTTGGCATCATGACATAAACATCATCCGGTACTCTGTGCAATCCAGTGATGACCGCCTATGGTCTCAAGCCACCATATCTCATCCGCATCCTGGAATGCAATTCCATTCATTTCATAAGTACCATACTGTTCTAACAGGCTGCCAAGACGTTTGACACCTTCCCTTGCACTGTGTATGTATGGAAGTACAATGTATACAATATCCTCTTCCCCGATTCCTCCAGGAATTTCTTCTTTTCCGTCTTTGCAGGCTGATATCTTACAAGCGGATCAGCTCCGAGAACTCTTAGGATTGGATGTGATCGTTTCGGTTGCTGTCATTCCGACATGTGCTTCATTCACCTGCAGGCTGCCCAGATACCTTCGCCCTCTTCTGCATTTGGCATTGCAGTATAGCGCATCGGATTTTCCGGAAGCTCGATTTCGACATGCGAAATGACCGATTTATAGATTTTCGGCTGTTCTTCCGGTTTGATCACTGCAAGTTTTTTTGAAGTATAATGCCCGGATCCTGAATCATCATTTCTTGCGATTATGGTTGATCCATCATAACTTGCTTTTTTTCCTACTAAAATTGTTGTACATGGCATATCTGTCACACTCCTTACTTTCTTTCAATTTTTTATCATCAAACATGCATCCGCATAACTGCCATCTGCATATTATATCTTCTTTTATCTCTCGTAAAATCCGTTATCATGTTCCAGTGGGATGCTTTTTGCATCCATATTTTCAATCCAGACGTAGGTACGATTTTGCAAAAAAATAATCAGCTGGTCGATCAGCGGTTCCTCGCCTTCTACTTCCATTTCCACGCTGCCGTCATATAGGTTTTTCACCCAGCCGGTCAGTCCGAGCTGGTTTGCTTTCTGTACTGCATAATAACGGAACCCTACTCCCTGAACTCTGCCATAAAAAATGATATGTTTTCTTATTTTTGTTTTCTTTTCCCAAAACATACTGATCCGCTCCTGCTGTCTTTCCTGATATCTACATGAATTCAACTTGAACTTTAAAACTTCAGTCTCATCTGATTCCACACGATATTTCCATGCACAGATTCTGAAACTCCTTCATTTTCAAAACCAAATTTTGCATAGTAATGCACCAGCCGGTCTTTGCACGTAAGGACAAGACCTTTTCTTCCCTGGTCTTTTGCATCTGCGATCGCTCTTTTTAAAAGTTCTCCGGCATAGCCGTGGTTCCGGTATGCCGGGAGCGTATTTACACCAAATATCATCTGCCATGCTCCATTTTCCTGATGCATGGACGCATTTTCATACATTTCATCTGTCAGGTCTTCCTGATCTGTCACCATACCATCAACAAATGCGATTAATTTATCATCCTCGAACATCAGCCAGAAATGATCTCCATAATGTGAAAGCCTCTGCTCAAATTCCTCTTTTGTTGCCGCCTCTGCTGCCGGAAAGCACTCTTTTTCTACTGCCGCAATCTGGTCGATGTCTTGTAATGTTGCAGTTCTTATATTCATTTTCATCATCTCCTGTTTTTTTCCGGATTTATATCTAATGGTGTTTGTTCTGCAAATGTTATCTTTTTTCTAACGTTCCTTTTCATTGTTTCTGGCACGGTAATCCGGAATTTTATAATATACGGCTGCCTCTTCAAAATATTTTTCATCAATGTGCGGCCACTTTGCCTGAGCATTGTCCTCTAACGCAAGTTTTTCTGCCAACTCAACCATTTTGGCTGAACAGTCGATTCCGGTAAGAATTGTCAGAATGTTGCTGTTCACAAACCACGGTGCTATGGAAAGCAGTCCGCCGGTGATCATATCCTGTGCAACTTTCTGATTGTCATATGGTACTTTCAGAAATTGGGGTTTCCAGATTGTCGTTCCATTTTCCACACCTGACTCTAGCAACATGCACTGTGCATATCCGGCATCATCAATGGATATTCCAACACTGCCTGAATTAAAGTAATGTTTGTTTTTGTATGTCATCTCTCCCGGATAATGCGTATGAGCACAGATCATGTAATCAGTGTCAATCTTTTCTAACCATTGTTTTACCGGATCCTCATTCAACTGCAAAGAGTTCCCTGCTGCTCGCCGGTGATCCGTGACAACAGGTAATGGACGGATAACCTGCTTTCTCATAAATAAATGTGATTGGAAGATTCCGAAAAAGAAATCAAAATCTTTATCCACAAGCTGCCTGTAAGTGTAGAGTAAGTTTCCACTTGCAGAGTTACTTATCCACATCTGCTCTGTGCATTTCTTTTTTCTGGCTTCCTGCTGTGTGAGCATGTACTCCTCACGATTGCCCCTTAACAGATAACAGGTATGATTTTCCATAAATTCATACAGATAATCCATGGTTTCTCTTGTGTAAGGTGTATCGGAAATATAATCTCCAAGAAAGAAGTACTCGTCACATTTGTGTTTTTCCATATACTCTGTGCATGCCTTAAAAGCGTAAATGTTGCTGTGTATGTCTGATATAATACCGATTTTCATAATAATACTCCTGTATTCCCGTTGTGAGATTATCTCTCTTCTGTCCGAAACGGAATCTCTGTCTTATCTGCCATGATCTCGTAATATCTATAGTCACTATAGATGACGCTGCTGCTTGAGTTTTTATTTCTTCCTGCAAAAATAAGATAACCGTAGTAATAACTCTCATACATTGTTTCCCAGGAATCATATTCATTCTGCAGATAGACTGCAAGCGGTGCGGCATGAATCAGATATTCGTCATACGAAATATAACCACATATATAGCCAAATGCAAATAACCGGATGCATCTGCAATAGTCCCATGCATCCACTCCTGCATCCCCAATGTTATTGTATGCGTAATAAGTTCCCAGATATTTGCACATTTCATCTGGGGCATACAATTTGTATGTATAATAGATACTGTCCTCCGGTAATGTCAGCGCCTCTTCCCCTAATTTTTCCAAAGTCTGTGCATAAGTATATTTATCGCCTTTTTGTAACAGGGAATCGGTTGTTTTCATAAGGCTTTTTCTGTCATGAATTCCCCAATAATCGGAGATATTTTCCCGGATAGCTTCCACCTTATCCTCTCCCATGACGTCCGCATAATTTTCCACATCAAATGCATCAAACTCTCCAAAGCTGGTACTGTTCACATAAAAATATGGATAGAAGGACTGTTTCAACCATTTTTCCAGTTCTTCCCGCTCCATTCCTGCAGCCTCCACCGCTGTATTTGTCTGTTCATCTGTGACAGCATCACGCGCTGTCCACTCTGTTTTTAAGTTTCTTCCGTCATGTGTGTAAATAAAAATCTGCGCTTTTCCAAACTTATATCCACGAAAACCAATCCATACAATGAAAGCGATACAACCCACGGTCAGGATAGGATGCCGTTTGATCCATTCACCCGGGGTAAGTCTTCGTCTATCCATGAACATTTTAAACTCTAACGGCTCCTGATCCAGTAAGTATGGAACAAACGGACTGTACCATAAGATTTTCTTTTCGCCAACACCCAATCCCCATGCAGTGTCCGAAGCGTTTACTTTGTCCGATGGCCGCTGATGTTTCCTCCATATTTATCCCGAAATTCATAAATCAGGTGACGATCCGAATCGGAAGATCTGAATGCAAAATCTTTTTCATTGACAGCAGTCCCTTCCACACGATAGAACGTCGGCTTTGTGATTTCAAATTCTTTTCTGCGGCAAAGATATTTACTCAGTAACATTCCAATAACTCCACCGAAAAAGAAAATGACCGCCAATTTGCCACTTGTTCCACCAGGAGTGTTAAAAGCCAGCATAAACATTCCTCTTAAAAAAATAATCAGGCTCACAATCTGTGCTATCTGGAATATTTTTCTGTTTTTCAATCTGCTTTTTATATTCTGGTCAAACTGACTGTCCTGCTCCTGCTTTTGTCCGATACAGAGGAGGTCTGTGGCACGTAGTATAACGATTTATAGCTATTGATTGTCTTGGAAACTTCTCCCGTTGCAAGATAATCGGTAAAAATTCTGTCACTACCTTTTACGACAACCTGTTTTCCGTTTCTGACGGAAAATGTAAATGTACAAGTTCCTGCTTTTGCAACGTTTTTAAAATGATCTGCTCTTTATCCTGAGTACTTTTATATTTACAGATCAGATTTGATTTTTCATCGAATAATCGGATCTGTTTTCTTCGTCAATGGTGCATACTTTTACATCCTGAACCGGGATATTTTTGTTCTTCCTACAAATGGCGTTACATAGAAAGTATTGATATCTAATACGGTTTTCTCCTGTTTACTTTAAAATAAACGGTATTGAAACTATCATCGGAATGATACAGGACACTCCGATATATCCCACAATTCTATCTGCTGTTGATCCATATTCCAGAAAGTTCACACTGATTGCCGCCAAACCAAACATACACAAAACTGATTGCTGGCATGAGTGTGACAATCACTCTCTTTGCCACAGAATTACGTACTACCACTGTTCCCATAACCTCTACTCCCCTGATTTCACTATTCCTTTATAAAAATGTGTATTTTCCTTTTCCATGTCCGGTTACTTTTTGGATGATATTTCTCTCGAGTAGTTCTTTTAAGAACAATGATGCTCTTGTATTTTTTAACCCGGTTACCTCTTCAACCCTGCTTCTTCCAAATATTTCATTTTTATCAAAGGAATCACACAGTTGTTCCATATGCTGTATTGTTTTCTTTGAAATACCGGAAATTTTCTCTCCAAACATTCCAATATTCACTTTTTCCAGTTGAATGTTCACTTTTCTATTTTCAATGTTCGCTTCTGATGTTTTATATTCTATTTTTGGCTCTCTCACAAGCATTTCCTTATAATCAACATGCATAAGACGATTCTGTAATAAATTTTTTTCATCCAACAACAGATTTCGCAAAAACAGTTCCAGATACTCTGTTGTTTCATGAATCCCATGTTTCAGATCATTATAATTTGCCCGAACCAATGCATTTCTGAAATACCATGCATTTTCCGCAAATATATCATTCGTTGCATCAAATCCAAGTGTTCGAAGATACTTGATAAAAAATACGGCTGTCGTTCTTGTATTTCCTTCTCCAAATATATGGATCTGCCATAAATTTGCAACAAATACTGCCAGATGGTGAATGATTTCATCCATGGATAATCCTTTGTAACTGATATGTAATGACCTCTTGTCAAGTACAAATTAACAGAAATCACCACAAAATATTATTTAATTGTCTGAAGGCACCCTGAAAGAGCCTCGGAGTATCAGTTCCCGGCATTGGCCACTCTGATATACGTGGATTGGTTACCTACAGGTCAATGGTCCGCCGTGAGCTCTATCGTCTATTCGCGTGGATCACAGATTTCTATGTGCCAACATAGTTACGTCGTAGATAGCTCGAACCTCGAAATGGCCGAAGCCCTTTCAGGATGTCTTCAGTTGTTACTTTTATTACTGGTCAGATGTATGTGGCGTAAGCCACCTTACAGCTGCTTGATTACCCACTATAACAGTGGGATGATGATGTCAAGGCTGCAAAGCACCGCCATCGGCGGCCTGGTCTTGATATCGTCAGCACGGTGTTATACCTGTATCAGACGATATGTTCCGTCATCATGCCCCACATGAAACGGCAAGCTCACGCGCAATTGCTGTTTTAGCTACATTGTGTTTCTTACTTTTCCCAAGAACCATTTTGTAGTATCGGCGTCTTAAGCGTTCATTGGCTTTATCTGCATAAGCAATAACGTGGCGAATTTCCGGCTTGACGTGATTTCAGTTCCTTGGATTTGAATCCTATCTGACCACGGGCATAGCATTGAGAAGCTTCTGTAAGGAGCATACGGACATGGCGATTTCCGGCTTTGGTAATACCAAGCCTTGTCTGTCCGTCACCGCTGGAATCCTCGCCCGGAACAAGTCCAAGGTAGGACGCAAAATTCTGTGCAGACGCAAAACGCTGAAAATCACCAACCTCGACCAGAACAGATAATGCGGTGTGAGTCTTGATACCGATGAAACAACAGAGTTTCTTAACCGATTCTCTGTATTCATCCTTAGAAGCAAGTTCCTCAATGCGCTTATCCAACCGTTCAACCTTATCACTAAGAGTAGTATAGGTCAGCAGATATTCGTCGAGGATTTCTTTGTAAAGTGCCTCAGGGTTCAATGACTTAAGCCATTTGATGTGTGCTGCTGTCCAGTGGCTGTTTCCATCATAGCGATAGTTGTGGCGAAGGCAAAACGCTAGTATCTGCTGCTTGACCTTTTTGAGTGCCAGCTTATGATCATCCCTCATACGGAGGAATTCTTTTGTTTCCTCGTCTGTTGCTGTAGGGATATGAACAGGACTGTAATTATGCTGTGCGAGACATTTACCAATTATTTCTGCATCTCGTCTGTCAGTCTTAATTCTTCTTTACTGCGTTGCTCAAGCATCGTAGTTGGAGCAAGTATCACACAGTTAACATCATGTTCTGTTAATTGATGATATAAAGTATAACCGAGGCAACCAGCCTCATAACCGCATATGAAGTTAGCATCGTTTCCGTAGACGGTACGAAGAAACTCCAGATACTTCAGAACATTTTTGTAATCAGCTTCTGTTCTCTGGAAGTGAGAACCTTTCTCTGCGTCGATTGTGTACGCACAAAGTGTAAAACTTTCTTTGTGTACATCCATTCCTACGTAAACTGTGTTATAATTCATTTGATGACCTCCCTTTGTATGCGGTAATCCCTGTTACCATTGTTCTTGTCAAACTTTAGTATACAGGTAAATCCACGAACCTACAATGTGGAGGTCATTACATATTGTCTATAATGTTTCTCCTTCATAAAATCATATTCTAACGTTTTCCTTAGTTCAGAAGCACTTCCGTAAATAACAGTTGCTCCATTCAGCACCCATTCTTTTTTTGTAATATTATAATCACGGATTTTTCCTGCGTGGTCATATATTCCGGTAAATAATTTTCTGTGAATTGAGATATACTCATTTGGTGTAAAAGAAAATGCATGTTCCGAAAGTATTTTCGCAATGCGTATGGAAACTTTATCAGCCTCTTCTGTCCTGTCATGATTTTTCTGTGGTTTTTCTTCATAGTAAGAATCTAATAAATTTTTTACTTCATCCAGCGTAATTTTACCTTCAATATTCTGAATTGCTGCATCAACGAGATATTCGGACGGCTTCAATCCATCGACTGCCTGCAATCCAATCGCAGTCTGCCATGCATAACCTTTATACTTTTTATCTGGCTCCTGCTGTTTTAGATATTCTTTAAATGGATCTGTCTGCATGAACACACCTCCAAAAATGATAAAAAATTACGCTTCAAATGTTATTTCTCGTACATAACCTCTACTGCACCGCAGAATTCCTTTGCTTTTTCCATCCACATATCCAGTGACTTGAAATGCTATATTTTCTTCCAATTTTTTTATTCTTTTGTTCTCATTTTACTCCAACGTGCAATATTTTTTGATTGCTGTCTCATACAGATTGTTTCCCTCACTGTCAATGACAACGATCACCGGGAAATCTTTCACTTGAAGCTTACGGATTGCCTCAGCTCCAAGATCTTCATAACATACGATCTCAGATTTTGTGATACATTTGGATAAAAGCGCCCCTGCTCCGCCGACTGCTGCAAAGTAAACTGCATGGTTTCTGACAATCGCGTCAATGACTTCTTTCGAACGCTTTCCTTTTCCGATCATCGCCTTTTCTCCGAGATCTAAAAGAGTTGGCGCATATTTATCCATTCTGGTTGCAGTTGTCGGTCCTGCAGAACCTATTGGACGTCCCTCTCTTGCCGGGGATGGTCCCATGTAATAGATTGTGGAATCTTTGATGTCGATCGGGAGTTCTTCGCCACGCTCCAATGCCTCGATCATTCTTTTGTGTGCAGCATCTCTTGCCACATAAATGGTTCCTGTTATGTAAACGTAATCACCGGACCTTAAATTTTTTGTCACTTCCCCGGTGATCGGTGTTGTAATATGCTTGTCCATATTCTGCGCTCCCATTTCTAAATTTATATTTTCTTCATTTATGACTGTAAAATTCAAAAACTACATTTGTAGTGATATGTTTTTTCTTACACTTCCCTCACCACATGCCGGTTCACATGACAGCAGATATTGACTGCCACCGGAAGTCCTGCAATATGTGTCGCGTAAGTATTCACATTCACTGCGAGAGCAGTGGTTGTTCCGCCAAGTCCACCCGGTCCGATTCCAAGCCGATTGATTTTTTCTAACATTTCTTCCTCTAACTCTTTCACGTATGGGATAGCAGAATGTTCGCCCACCGGTCTGGTCAACGCCTTTTTTGCTAAAATCGCACATTTTTCAAAAGTACCGCCAATACCAACTCCGACAACCATTGGCGGACAGGCATTCGGTCCTGCATCCTTCACTGCTGTAAGAATTGCATTTTTTACACCCTCAATTCCATCAGCTGGTTTTAGCATGAACACACGGCTCATATTTTCACTTCCGAATCCTTTTGGAGCCATTGTAATTATCACTTTATCTCCCGGAACAATGCTGTAATGAATCACCGCTGGGGTATTATCTTTCGTATTTTCGCGGATGATAGGATCACCAACGACTGATTTTCTTAAATAGCCTTCCGTATATCCCTGACGGACACCTTCGTTTACCGCATCTTCGACTGCCATTCCCTCAAAATGAACATCCTGTCCGACTTCCAGAAAAATAACTGCCATTCCGGTATCCTGACAGATTGGGATCATCTCTTCATCTGCAATTTTCAAGTTTTCCTGAAGCTGATTTAATATTTTTTTACCAAGTTCTGATTTTTCAGAAACGGTGGCATCTTTCAGGGCTTTATCCATATCTTTGGAAAGATAATGGTTTGCCTCGATACACATTTCTTTTATATTTTTTACGATATCCTCTGTATTGACTGTTCTGATCATGTTAATTTCTCCCGATAATTGTATTACATTTGTAATTTGATATATATTTTCCTATTCATCTTTCTTATGATCCGGTTTGCGGATGTTAAAGTATTTCTTGTATTTCTCCAGAGATTCATTCTGTTCACGGGAAGTCATATCTGGGAACGCCTTCATCAAACGCTTGAAACCAAAATTCTTCTCTGCAAATAATTCTTTGTATCTGCGCTCAAGTTCCTCTTTCTCATGCTGTTTTTCCAGACGAGCCGCCTCGCGTGTTTCTTTGTAAGCAGCAATCTTTTCTTTTACATTGATATTTTCTGCAGACTCAGAAAGTTTTTCTCTGGCACTTGCTGCAGTAGAAGCAATCTTCTCTTTTGCAGTGGATGGCAGATCCATAAGATTTTCTTTCGTATCAGAAATTTTTGTGAGAAGTTCCTCATGTGTTTCCTGGAACTCCTCCGATTTTTCTACTGCAGTTGTCACATTTTCGTAGATATTTTCACCGATTTCATCGGATAATTTATGTATTTTCGCAGCCATTTCATCCATAACTTTTAATCGCTTGTTAAACTTCAAAATTGTAGTAACAGTAACACCGCAGTCAACAGCGAAAGCCGACATGATAATACAGAGCAGCACAACACCCAGAATATGTGGAATCATGGTGATTCCTTTGTAAATGATTGGATGAATCACATCCATAATAAATGTACATGCGAGTCCCCAGTAGATGGAAAATTTCAAACATATATATCCGTGAAGATTAAACGGCTTATTGCTATAGTCCCACCATTTATTGTGAAATACTTTCTCCAGAATAAATCCTGTAATGTATTCCAAAATGGAAGTCAGTAAGAAAGAACCCGCAAATAATATCAGCAGGTTGTCCTTTAGCGGAGTCAAAGCAGCTACAACAATCACCACTCCACATCCGTAAATTGGACAATACGGTCCATTTAAAAATCCCCGGTTTACAAAAATTCCCCGGTCCAATGCTGCATAAGATACTTCTGTGCACCATCCGATAAATGAATAAATAATAAAAATCCATACTAACTCATAAAAGTTTTGCGGCACTTTTCATTCCCCCTGTTGTTCTACTTTCTATTGGAGTTTTACTACAATTTTAAAACTCATGTATTCTATATTTACGCAAAAGTATAAACGAAAGTTTTTGCTATGACAATGAAATTTTTCCACGGAAGTTGGATTTTCGCAACACGTTATCCACATTTGCACTATGGATTTCTTGATAACATATGTTGTTTTTCATTTTTGTGTTGACATCATTCATTTTTCAAATAATCAAAATTGAACATCCTTTTTTTCAAATCAGGCTTGTTATCATGAAAAATAATTTGTTTTTAGATAGACAAATCGGCTGCTACATAAAAATGTGGCAGCCTACTGTCCAGACCACAGTGAAGTCTTTGTATCACTGCGGTCAAAATATTTTTTTATTCCTCTTCCGAATCAGACTCAGCACGGCTTAATAATTCCTGCATTAATTCATCATCCGTTTCTGTCATCTGACCTGCCGCTTTTTTCGCAGCCTCTGCTGCAGCCGCAGCACTCTTGGCTTCCTCTTCCTCTGTGACAAGTTCAGATTCATCTGTATTTTCCATGAGGGATTTGTCCTCACGTACTTTTGCAATGCTTGCAACTGTGACATCATCCGCAAGATTCATCAGTTTTACACCGGAAGTAACTCTTCCGAGTAATGCCGTATCACTGACTTTGATACGGATAATGATTCCCTCCGTTGTGATCAGCATCATCTCATCATCCTGATTGACTGCTTTCACACCGACGATATTTCCGGTTTTCTCTGTGATCTTATAGCATTTCACACCTTTACCACCACGGTTCTGGGCTGTAAATTCAGATGCAAGTGTGCATTTTCCAAGACCTTTTTCAGATACGATCATCAGTGATTCGCCCTGATTCCATCTGCATTCCGACAACTTTATCTCCATCCGTCAAATTCATACCGATCACACCATAGAGGTTCTTCCGGTACTTCTGACATCTCTCTCATTGAAACGGATACACTGTCCGTATTTTGTCACAAGGAAAATATCCTGTTCGTTATCGGTCTTTTTCACTTCGATCAATTCATCATCTTCACGCAGTGTGATGAAACAAGTCCTGTTTTTCTGACATTCGCATAATCGGTGATCGGTGTTTTCTTCACAATACCATTCTTAGTTGCCATAAACAGATAGTGTCCTTCGGTATATTCCTTGATTGGGATCACTGCGGTAATTTTCTCTCCCGGCTGAAGCTGCAACAGGTTAATGATCGCAGTACCTCTCGCGGTTCTGCCCGCTTCCGGAATTTCGTATGCTTTCATTCTGTATACACGACCGGTATTGGTAAAGAACATCATGTAATGATGGGAAGTTGTCATCAAAAGTTCCTCGATGTAATCTTCATCGATTGTCTCCATTCCCTTGATTCCCTTGCCGCCACGGTTCTGGGCACGGAAATTATCAAGGCTCATTCTCTTGATATAGCCAAGTTTTGTCATTGCAATCACAGTGTTGGTTACCGGAATGAGATCCTCCATGGAAATATCATACTCGTCAAATCCGATGGAAGTTCTTCGCTCATCACCGTATTTTTCTGCAATCAAGAGGATTTCCTCACGGATAACACCAAGGAGTTTTTTCTCATCTGCCAGAATTGCTTTTAACTCTGCAATACGATCCATCAACTCTGCATACTCAGCTTCGATCTTCTCACGTTCCAAACCTGTCAGTGCGCGCAGACGCATATCGACAATCGCCTGTGCCTGGACATCTGTCAGGAAAATCTCTCGATCAAACGATTTTTTGCTTCCGGTGTATTCGCACTGCTTCGGATGATATTGATCACTTCATCGATATTATCAAGCGCAATCAGTAATCCCTCCAGAATGTGAGCACGTTCTTCTGCTTTGTTTAAATCATATTTTGTTCTTCTGGTCACAACATCTTTCTGGTGATCCAAGATAATAGCCTAACATTTCCTGAAGATTTAATACTTTCGGCTGATTGTCCACAAGGGCTAACATGATGACACCGAACGTATCCTGCATCTGGGTATGTTTGTAGAGCAGATTCAAAACCACATTCGGATTTACATCACGGCGCAGCTCGATACAGATACGCATACCCTGACGGTCAGACTCATCACGAAGATCCGTGATTCCATCAATTTTTTTATCTCTTACAAGCTCTGCGATTTTCTCGATCAGTCTTGCTTTGTTGACCATGTATGGAAGTTCGGTCACAACAATACGGTTTTTACCATTTTGCATTGGTTCTATATTTGTGATTGATCGCACGAACTCTGATTTTTCCACGTCCGGTGCGATAAGCTTCGTTAATTCCGGTTGTTCCAAGAATCATCGCTCCGGTTGGAAAATCCGGACCTTTTACAATACTCAAAAGTTCTTCGATATCTGTCCCCCGGTCCTCTAGCACTTCGTTGTCGATAATTTTTACGACGGCATGAATCACCTCACGCAGATTGTGAGGCGGAATGTTTGTGGCCATACCAACAGCAATACCGGTTGTTCCGTTTACCAGAAGATTCGGATAGCGGGAAGGGAGCACTGTCGGCTCTTTTTCTGTCTCATCAAAGTTTGGTACAAAGTCAACGGTATCTTTATTGATGTCTGCGAGCATTTCCATGGAAATTTTACTGAGTCTTGCCTCTGTATATCGCATCGCAGCAGCACCGTCACCGTCGACAGAACCAAAGTTTCCATGACCATCAACAAGCGGATATCTTGTAGACCAGTCCTGTGCCATATTTACGAGTGCTCCATAGATTGAGCTGTCTCCGTGTGGATGGTATTTACCCATTGTATCACCGACAATACGCGCACATTTTCTGTGTGGCTTGTCCGGTCCATTATTTAATTCGATCATGGAGTAGAGTACACGACGCTGTACCGGTTTCAAACCATCTCTTACATCCGGCAATGCACGCTGGGCGATAACGCTCATCGCATAATCGATGTAGGATGTCTCCATTGTTTTTTTCAGATCGACATCATGGATTTGATCAAAAATTTTGTCATCCATTCTATTTACCTCATTCCTGCAAATTCTTTTTGGTTAAAAATCTGCATTTCTCTAATTAAACTACATTTGCAATTATATTATAAATTAACTTCCTATCACGCTATTAAACTACATTTGCAGTAATATATAGTTTTCTGCACACTTAATCTTAGATATCAAGATTCTGCACATACTTCGCATTTTCTTCAATAAACTCACGTCTCGGTTCTACTTTATCTCCCATGAGAGTTGTAAATGTAATATCAATTTCAGAAGTACTCTCATCATCGATCATGACACGTTTTAAAATTCGTTTTTCTGGATCCATGGTAGTTTCCCAGAGCTGCTCCGCATCCATCTCACCAAGTCCTTTGTAACGCTGGATCTTATTATTTCCATCACGTCCGATTTCCGTTAAGATTACATTTAACTCATCGTCACTGTAGGCATACCACACATTTTTATTTTTCTCGATCTTGTATAGTGGCGGCTGTGCCAGATATACATGGCCTTCTTTGATCAGATCCGGCATGAACCGATAGAGGAATGTCAGCATTAACGTACTGATATGGGCACCATCGACATCGGCATCCGTCATAATGATAATCTTGTTGTAACGAAGTTTGCTGATATCAAAGTCTTCATGAATACCTGTACCAAACGCAGTGATCATAGCTTTGATCTCAGCATTTCCATAAATCTTATCCAGTCTTGCCTTCTCGACATTTAAAATCTTACCTCGAAGTGGGAGGATTGCCTGGGTTGCACGGCTTCTCGCAGTCTTAGCGGAACCGCCGGCTGAATCTCCCTCGACTATGAAAATTTCACAGTTCTTTGGATCTTTATCAGAACAGTCTGCCAGTTTTCCCGGAAGAGACATTCCCTCCAGTGCTGTTTTTCTTCTGGTTAAATCTCTCGCTTTTCTTGCTGCCTCTCTCGCGCGCTGTGCAAGAAGTGACTTTTCACAGATTGTCTTGGCAACCGTCGGATTCTGCTCTAAAAAGTAAGTAAGCTGCTCGCTTACAATGGAATCCACCGCACCGCGGGCTTCGCTGTTACCCAGTTTCTGCTTTGTCTGTCCCTCAAACTGAGGCTCCTCAATCTTGATACTGATGATTGCAGTAAATCCCTCACGGATATCATCACCCGTCAATGCCGGTTCACTGTCTTTTAATAATTTATTCGCTCTTGCATAAGCATTAAATGTTTTCGTCAATGCATTACGGAATCCGGCAAGATGTGTACCACCTTCCGGTGTGATAATGTTATTGACAAAACTTAACGTCAACTCATTGTAGGAATCATTATGCTGCATAGCAACTTCCACATAGACACCATTTCCACTGCCCTCACAGTAAATGACTTCCGGGTATAAAGCTTCTTTGCTCTTGTTTAAGTAAGTAACAAATTCTTTGATACCGCCGGCATAATGAAAATCATGAGTTCTCGCCGGGTTTTCTCTTAAATCTGTCAGCACGATTCTTAAACCTTTTGTCGTGCTGTCTCACGCAAACGCTGTTTTAACGTATCATAATCAAAAACGGTCTCTTCAAAAATCGATCCGTCCGGCCAGAAAGTAACCTTTGTTCCGTGCTTGTCCTCGCCGCATTCTCCGATCACTTTTACCGGTTCATCCGGTTTACCGATCTTGTAACTCTGGAAATAAATCTTTCCTTCACGGTAAACCTCAACTTTTAACTTTGTGGAAAGTGCATTTACAACTGATGCACCTACACCGTGAAGTCCTCCAGATACTTTATAGCCGCCTCCGCCAAACTTTCCTCCGGCATGAAGTACAGTGTATACGACTTCCAATGCGGATTTTCCAGCTTTGTGATTGATGTCGACCGGAATACCACGTCCATCATCTTCTACGGTAATAGAGTTATCTTCATTTATGGTCACTTCAATATTTTTGCAGTATCCGGCAAGTGCCTCATCTACTGAGTTATCTACAATCTCATATACCAGATGATGTAAGCCCCGGCTGATGTACTTCCAATGTACATACCCGGTCTTTTACGCACAGCCTCAAGTCCTTCCAAAATCTGGATCTGGTCTCCACCATATTCGTTTTCTGTACCCATTTATTCCTCCATTCTGCACATAAAAAAATATGTACAATGCAATTATATTTCTTTTCTCTCTTCCACAGTCCCCTGTACAACTTTAAATATCTTATTGATATGAAATCTGTTTTTTACAAATTCATCCAGCCCTGTACAGGTGATCAGCGTCTGTGTATCATGAATACTGTTGAGCAGATAATTCTGCCGGTTACTGTCAAGTTCCGACAACACATCATCGAGCAACAAAACCGGTGTATCATGAATGGACCGTTTGACCAGTTCAATCTCTGACAGTTTCAAAGACAGAGCTGAAGTTCTCTGCTGTCCCTGGGAACCGAACTTCCGGATATCCACCTCACTTATGGAAAAAAGAAGGTCATCCCGGTGCGGTCCCACTGATGTCATACACTGCCGCATATCCCTCTCTTTGACTCTGGACAGTTCATCCTCGAAAAAAATATCTTCAATACTTGGTTCATACTGCAAAAGCAAATCTTCTTTTTCACCGGAAATCCGATAGTGAATATCATGCACGATCTCATTTAACTCATCAACAAACTGTTTTCTTCGCCGAATGATTTTCCTGCCAGTTTCTACCAGCTGCATATCCCATACCGGAAGTGTATCCTTTAAATCCGGTCTGTAAACCATATCTTTTAATAATTTGTTACGCTGATTCAAAATTTTATTGTAAGTTGTAAGATCTGACAAATATATTTTATCCAACTGACATAATTCAGAATCCAGAAATCTGCGGCGCTCCGCCGGACCATTTTTGATAATATTCAGATCCTCCGGCGAAAAAAATACCATATTGAGAATTCCAAAAAGCTCGCTGGCTTTTTTGATCGGAACTTTATTGATTGCGATTCCCTTGGAACGATTGTGTTTTAAATGCATATCAATCTGATATTCTTTATCTTTTTTTACAACAACCGTTCTGATATGGGACTCCTGCTCCCCGAAACGGATCATTTCCTTATCCTTACTACATTTGTGGGACTTAGTTGTTCCACTTAAGTATGCAGCTTCAAGGATATTCGTTTTTCCCTGCGCATTGTCCCCGTAAAAAATATTGGTTCCCTCATCAAATGAAATATTTAAATCTTCATAATTTCGAAAATTCTGCAATTCAATTGATTTTATGATCATTTTACAATCTGAATTGTCTCGCCGTTAAAGGAAACAACATCTCCATTGTATAATTTTTTTCCACGCTGAAGCTCTGTCTCGCCGTTTAATTTTACCTGTCCATCCTGAATAAAAAACTTTGCATCTACTCGGATTCTACAAGACCTGCTTTTTTCAAAGCCTGTCCCAGTTTGATAAATTCATCCGTCTCTCTGATATTTACTGTGATCATCTTTCTGCCTTTCTTAGTTAGTGGCTGCGTTAAAGTTTACCGGAAGAATCAGATAAATGAACTTTCCTTCATCATCCTTGATAAAACATGGAGCCTTCGGGTTTACCATATAAAGAGAAACCTCTTCCTCATCGATGACTCTCAATGCATCGATAAAGAATTCGGATTAAATCAATGAGGATATCTTTTCCATCTTTGTGATATCAATATCTTCATTCATGGAACCAATAAAAGAATTGATCTTTAATTCCATATTGCCATCTGTGATATTCATGATAATAGGCTTCTTATCTCCCTCCTTGACAAGAAGAGTAGCACGGTCGATACAGTCTAATAATTCACGCTTATTAATCTTAACTTTTGTATCATAATCAGATGAAAGCATCTGGTCAATCTTGAAATACTCCCCTTCAATCAATCTGGATACAACTGTAGTATCATCAAATTCAAATACAATATGATTCTCTGAAAGGAAAATATTGACTTCTTCCTCTGCACTTCCAGGTAAAATCTTACTTACTTCCTGAAGTGTTTTACCAGGAACAACTACTTTCTTATGATCGTAATTATTCTTTAATTCAATATTGCGGATGGAAATTCTGTGTCCATCCGGAAACTACTTAACTGATTCTCTTCAATCTCAAAAAGCTCACCTGTCATCAGTTTATTGTTGTCATTGTCAGCAATTGAAAAAATTGTCTGACGAATCACTTCTTTTAAAGTAAACTGGGAGATTGAAATACATTCATTTCTTTCAATAAATGGAATATAGGAAAAATCATCACCTGATTTTCCAACAATGTTAAACTTTGCTTTCTCACAGGTAATGGTAGTTTTAAAATTGGAATCTGTTTCGATCACAACATCACTGTCCGGTAATTTACGGACAATCTCAGAAAAAATCTTAGCATCTAATGCAATGATTCCCCTCTCTGCAATCTCTCCTTCAATCTTAGTTTCTATTCCAAGTTCCATATCGTTTGCTGTTAATTTGATTTCATTAGCAGAAGCATCAATTAAAATGCATTCAAGGATTGCCATTGTGGTTCTGGTTGGAACAGCTTTGGACACAATGTTAACTCCATGAAGCAGATTTGATTTAGAACAGATTAATTTCATAATGTGTAAAACTCCTTCCTGCAGCGAAAGCCAAAATAAATATAATTAATAAAAGATATTAAAAGTAGTCGTATTAGTGTGTGTGAATAAGTGAATAACCCTGCAACCCTTGAAAACATAAGGGCTTGTCCGAAAAATCCGACTGTATAACTATGTGAAAAGCATGAGGATTAACCTTGGATAAAATGTGAATTAAAATTTTAAGCCTCCTCAGAAAAAATTTGAAATTCATCTTGAAAAGTAGGTTATCCAAAACTTTAAACATAAATTAAACACGATTTGAACAGGTTATCCACAAAATTTTGTTAATAACTCGAAAAAAAGTTGATAACTTTAGTTTGGATTGATTTTTTTCTTGATAGTTTCAATTAAATTGCGTGTCTGTTCGTTGGAATCGTACTCATCCGCAATTTTTTTGATGCCGTGGATAATGGTCGAGTGATCTCTTCCGCCCAGTAAGGAACCGATGGAATCCAGTGGAATATCCGTCATGGTTTTACAGAGGAGTACATGGCAATCTGTCTTGGTCTTACAATCTCATTACTTCTGTTTTTGAGATCATCTGATCCAGTGAAATCTGGAAATGTTCGAAACAACTTCAATGATAAGCTGAGGAGTGATTTCTCTTGGCTTGTCCGGTGTGATAATATTCTGAAGTTCTTTCTTGGCAATCTCCATGGTGATCTCTGTTTTTTCCAGATTCGAGTAAGCGAGGAGTTTGTTCAAAGCTCCCTCTAATTCACGGATGTTGGATTTAATATTATTTGCGATGTAATTTAAAATGTCATCGCTTAAGGACATATCATCAGATTCCACTTTTCGGCGAAGGATTGCCATTCGCGTCTCGTAATCAGGAGCTCCGATGTCTGCCATAAGTCCCCATTCAGAAACGGGAACGGATTCGTTCTTCTAACGTTTCCATATCCTTTGGCGGTTTATCCGATGTTAAAATGATCTGTTTGCCTGCGGAGTGGAGAGCGTTGAACGTGTGGAAAAATTCTTCCTGTGTACTTTCTTTTCCTATAATAAACTGAACGTCATCGATCATGAGAACGTCGATGGTTCTGTATTTTTCACGGAATTTATTCATCGCAGAGGCGTTACCACTACGGATAGATTCGATAACTTCGTTGGTAAATTCCTCGGAAGTAACATACAAAACTTTTGCTTCCGGATTTCTTTCCAGGATGAAATGTCCAATGGAATGCATCATGGGTTTTCAAGTCCAGGTCCACCATAAATATAAAGAGGGTTGTAAGCTTCTCCCGGAGATTCCGCTACTGCCAGTAGGGCAGACTGTGCAAAACGGTTATTGCTGCCGACAACGAAAGTATCAAATGTGTAATTTGGATTTAAGTTGGAACGTTTGGAAGCTTCAGGTTCCGGTGTTTTCTTTCCTTTATTATTGGAAGGTCTGATATTCCTGGTCTGTTCCGGTAAAATAAACTGAATCTCATATTCGGTTCCGATAATTTCAGCAATTGCTACTTTTAAAGGAAGATAATATTTTTTTGAGATATAACTTAAAGTCATCTGTTCAGATGGAACAAGGATATAGAGGGTATTTCCCTCAACGCCAAAAACTTCAGAGGTTTGATCCGGTATCAAAAGAAATGTCGACATCATGCTCTGTTTTTACTGTCTGTAAAATTTCATCCCATTTTCAAAATCTTGTCCATTTTCTAACTCCGTTTTCTGATAGCACTAAAATATAGCAGTTAAGATTAACTGCTTAAAAAACTCTAAAAAATTCTATATAATGCTATCCTACACTATTTTTGCGGAATTATCAACGTTTAATTGTGGAAGGAATGGGGATAGGGCGTTGATAAAAAAGTGGCTATATGGGCGTTTTAACGCTTGATGTGAATATACTAGAAGTTATTGTTAATAATGGAAAAATAGTTATAGACCGGAAAAAATAAAGGATTGTACACATTTATACACAAGTTATGATGACATTATCAAGAAATTGTCCACAAGTTATCCACAAATTGAGGATAACTTATGTAAAGCAACATAAATACTGGGTTTTCTGTGGAAAAATTTTAATTTTTCTATGTGTATAACATTATACCATATATAGATAAAATGCATTTCTTCCTTATATATATAGT
>SCPN01000678.1_pt1 | contig 34788 bp, 35 predicted proteins | sample 6106831 | NCBI WGS metagenome assembly SCPN01 (sample SAMN10720447, study PRJNA508395) | human gut metagenome | isolation source: Participant 1, 0 month
TGTTCCGATGAACCGCGGCATTCTCGTAACGGCATATGCATCCCTGAAAAAAGATGTGACTTACGAAGAGGTTAAAGCCGTTTATGATAAGTATTATGCCAACGAGCAGTTTGTACGTGTTCTCGATAAGGATGTCTGCCCGCAGACGAAATGGGTCGAGGGAAGCAACTATGTGGATGTCAACTTCAAGATCGATCCGAGAACGAAACGAATCATCATGATGGGTGCGATGGACAACCTGGTCAAAGGCGCAGCAGGACAGGCGGTACAGAATATGAACCTGATGTTCTGGCTGCCGTACCGAAATGGGCTCCAGCATGCCGCCGATGTTCCCGTAAAAAAGACAGAAGCAGACAACAGACGGAATTTACGAAAAGTGAGGATAAAAGAATGAAAAAGATTGAAGGAGGCATCACTGCTGCAAAAGGTTTTCAGGCAGCAGGCGGCGCAGCAGGAATTAAAAAACAGGGCGTAAAGGATATGGCACTTGTCTACAGCGAGGTACCGTGCGTAGCAGCAGGAACCTTTACTACAAACATCGTAAAAGCAGCTCCGGTCAAATGGGACCAGGAGATTGTATACAACCATCCAACCGCACAGGCAATCGTCTGCAACAGCGGAATCGCCAATGCATGCACCGGCGAGGAGGGCTATGGCTACTGCAGAAAAACCGCAGAGGCAGCATCAGCTGCACTTTCCATTCCAGAGGACTCCGTTCTCGTTGCATCGACCGGTGTTATCGGAAAACAGATTCCGATCGATAAGATCGCAGCCGGCGTGGAAATGCTGAAACCGCAGCTTGCAGCTACAAGAGAAGCCGCAGCTACAGCAGCACAGGCGATCATGACAACCGACACCGAGCCGAAGGAAGTTGCTGTTCAGATCGAAATCGGCGGAAAAACCGTAACGATCGGCAGCATGTGCAAGGGCTCCGGCATGATCCATCCGAATATGTGCACCATGCTGAGCTTTGTGGCAACCGATGCAAATATTTCGAAAGAGATGCTGCAGAAAGCACTGAGCGAAGTCGTACCGGACACCTACAACATGGTTTCCGTAGACGGCGATACTTCCACAAACGATACCGTTCTCCTTCTGGCAAACGGTCTTGCCGGAAACCCGGAAATTACGGAAGAAAATGAGGATTACAAGATTTTCAAAGAAGCACTCTTTGAAGTCAATAAAACACAGGCGATGCACATCGCAGGCGACGGCGAGGGCGCAACCGCACTGTTCGAAGTGACGATTCAGGGAGCCGAGAGCAAAGAGCAGGCCGTGACACTGGCGAAATCCGTCATCACATCGAGTCTGACGAAAGCGGCAATCTTCGGCCATGACGCCAACTGGGGAAGAATCCTCTGCGCGATGGGTTACTCCGGAGCAAAATTCGATCCGGAAAATGTAGACCTCTACTTTGAGAGCGCAGCCGGAAAACTGCAGATTATCACGAAAGGTGTTGCCGTTGACTACAGCGAGGAGCAGGCAACGAAGATCCTCTCCGAGCCGAAAGTAACTGCGACCGCCGACATCCACATGGGAGAGGCGACAGCAACGGCATGGGGCTGCGACCTGACCTACGATTACGTAAAAATCAACGCAGATTATCGTTCCTGATCGGATCTGGAACAGGCACGGGAAAAGAGCATAAGAGGAGAAAAAATCATGGTAAATCAGATGTATCTGGACAAAGCAAATGTGCTGATCGAGGCACTTCCTTATATCCAGCGTTTCAACCGCAAGATCATCGTTGTAAAATACGGCGGCAGCGCCATGGTAGATGATGAAGAGTTAAAGAGAAACGTCATTCAGGACGTAGTTCTTCTGAAACTGGTTGGCTTCAAACCGATCATCGTACACGGCGGCGGCAAGGAAATCAGCCGCTGGGTCGGAAAAGTCGGCATGGAACCGAAATTCGTCAACGGCCTTCGTGTAACAGATGCCGATACGATGGAAGTGGCAGAGATGGTGCTGAATAAGGTCAACAAAGAGCTTGTCACCATGATTCAGTCACTCGGAGTTAATGCTGTCGGCATCAGCGGAAAAGACGGCGGACTCTTAAATGTAGAGAAGAAGCTCTCCAAGGGCGAGGATATCGGCTTCGTTGGAAATATCAAGAACGTAAACCCGAAGGTGCTGTACGATCTTCTGGAGAACGACTTCCTTCCAGTTGTCTGCCCGGTAGGCATGGATGATGATTTCAATACTTACAATATCAACGCAGACGACGCGGCATGCGCCATCGCTGAGGCGTTAAATGCAGAAAAACTGGCATTCCTGACCGATATCGAGGGTGTCTACAAAGATCCGAAGGATCCGGAGAGCCTGATTTCCGAGCTCCACGTACAGGAAGCAAGAGATCTCATCACAAACGGAAATGTCGGCGGCGGCATGATTCCAAAACTGCAGGGCTGCATCGATGCGATCGAGAACGGCGTATCGAGAGTCCATATCATGGACGGAAGAATCCCGCACTGCCTGCTGCTTGAGATCTTTACGAACAAAGGAATTGGTACGGCTATTTTAGGGGAAAACAAGGAGAAATTCAATCATGAAGACGAATGAGTATATGGAACAGACCGAGCAGTACGTGCTCCACACCTATAACCGGTTCCCGCTCGTGATCGACCACGGCGAGGGCGTTCATCTGTATGACACCGACGGAAAAGCATATCTGGACTTTGCGGCAGGTATCGCGGTATATGCGCTCGGCTACAGCAATGACGATTATAAAAAGCAGTGAAAGACCAGGTGGACAAAGTCATCCATGTTTCCAACCTGTTCTACAATGTTCCGATGGGCTCCGCGGCAGAAAAGCTGGCGAAGGCATCCGGCATGGATAAAGTATTCTTTACGAACAGCGGTACGGAGTCGATCGAGGGAGCCATCAAAGTAGCGAGAAAATACGCTTACTTAAAAGACGGCAGCAACGATCATGAGATCATCGCGATGAACCATTCCTTCCATGGAAGAAGCCTTGGAGCGCTTTCTGTAACAGGAAATACGCATTATCAGGATCCGTTCAAACCGCTGATCGGCGGCATTAAATTTGCGGATTTTAATGATCTGGAGAGCGTAAAGGCACAGATTACCGACAAGACATGTGCGGATCATCATCATGGAGACTGTACAGGGCGAGGGCGGTATCTATCCGGCAACGAAAGAATTTTTACAGGGCGTGCGCGATCTGTGTGACGAGCACGACATCCTGCTGATTCTCGACGAGATCCAGTGCGGTATGGGAAGAACGGGAAAACTGTTCGCATGGCAGGATTACGGCGTACAGCCGGATGCCGCGACGTGCAAAAGCGCATCATTGCGCGTTCCGGCTCTCCGCAGCTGAATAACAAATAAAGACGGCAGAGCATTCGCTCGTTCCGGGAGACCACGGAACGACATACGGCGGAAACCCGCTGGCCTGCGCGGCTGTCAATGCTGTATTTGAAATGGCTATGAGAAAGGCCGTCGTAGAGCGGCCAGCAGAGACGGCTCCGTATCTGGAGAAAAAGCTGGACGAACTGGTGGAAAAATATGACTGCCTCGCAGCACGCCGTGGAAAAGGCTTTATGCAGGGCCTTGTCGTAACGGGCCGTCCGGTCGGAGAAGTCATCAACCGCGCGATTGAGAACGGACTTCTTGTGATTTCCGCCGGAAGCGACGTTCTTCGTATGGTACCGCCGCTTGTGATTACGAAAGATGACATCGATGAGATGATTGAAAAACTGGAGAAAGCATTACAGTAATGTGAAATAGACAGCCGTCTGGTTTCCTAGGCAGGAGACCGGTCGGCTGTTTTCCTGCTGTCCCTGAGTTCTGTAAAACGGGGAAAAAGGGAAGCAATGGACTTTGTTTACGGCTGATTTTCTGTTATTGCACCCATTTCATCAACGTACGCACCGCGTACGCCTCAGAAATTTGGGTGCAGCTGACAAAAAATCTTCTCGTAAAATCAAGCGCAGAAAGACTCCGAGAGTACATAAAAAAACAGCAGGAGGAAAAATCAATGGCGGGAATTTTAACAGCGCTGCTTTCCGGCGCACTGATGAGTATTCAGGGCGTTTTCAACACAGAGGTGACGAAACAGACGAGTACATGGCTGGCGGCCGGCTGCAGATCAGTGCGTTTGCCGTCTGTCTTGCGGCATGGTGCATCACCGGGAGGGAGCCCATCGGGGATCTGTCCGCGAAGCCGTGGTATCTGCTGCTCGGCGGGGCAATTGGCGCGTTTATCACGATCACGGTTATCTGGAGTATGGCAGGGCTCGGCCCGGCGAAGGCGGCGATGCTGATCGTCATTTCCCAGCTCGCAGCGGCGTGGCTGATTGAACTGTTCGGCCTTTTCGGTATGGAAAAAACGGATTTCACCGTGCGAAAACTGATCGGCATGGCGATCGCCGTTGTGGGAATTGTAGTGTTTCAGTGGGAATAACGATTAAGATTTCTACTTGTATTTTTATGGTTTCTTCGATACAATAGAAAACGTAGCGGTACACAAGGGACCTGCAGCGTGGGATGCGGCGGGAGGATACACATATGAAATTGAAAACAGCAGGACAGAGGCAGAAAACATGCAAAAATACTGGCGGCGATGCTGGTTTTTTTGCTCTGCGGATGCAACCACAGGGATACAGAATACAAACTGTCAGATAGCACAGGCGGGAGCACGGCGGAAACCGTTTTCGGGAATCAGAAGGAAGTGGATGAGGAGCAGACGGTTTCCGAAAAAAGCGCCGGAGAAACCACAGGCATTCCGGAAAAACGGAGGCACAGGAGGCAGCACCGGAAGAAACAGTGCAGGTTTATATCTGCGGTGCGGTCGCTTCCCCCGGTGTCTACACGCTGCCGGGCGGAAGCCGCGTAGTGCAGGCTGTGGAAGCGGCAGGCGGATTTCTGCCGGATGCTGAAGAAAAAATCCTCAATCTTGCACGGAAAATCGAAGACGGAGAGCAGATCACCGTCTGGACGCGCGAGGAGGCAGAAAACATGGAAATCACGGAAACGCCGCAGCAGAATACGGGCGGCACGGAGCAGGCTTCCGGTTCCGGCAAAGTCAACCTGAACACGGCCGGAAAAGAAGAACTGATGACACTCTCCGGCATCGGAGAGAGCCGTGCGGATGCCATCATCGCCTACCGCGAAGCAAACGGCCCGTTTGGTTCGATTGAGGAGATTATGAACATTGAGGGCATCAAGGGAAAGATGTTTGAAAAGATAAGGGGTTCTATCGAGGTTTAGAACAAGAAGGAGAAGAAATGGCAAAGAAAGTTCTTGTAGTTGATGATGAAAAACTGATCGTAAAAGGAATCCGCTTCAGCCTGGAGCAGGACGGCATGGAGGTTGACTGCGCATACGACGGCGAGGAAGCACTCTCCATGGCAAAAGAAAAAGAATACGATATGATCCTTCTGGATCTGATGCTGCCAAAGCTGGACGGATTGTCCGTCTGCCAGCAGATCCGTGAATTTTCCAACGTTCCGATCGTTATGCTGACCGCAAAGGGCGAGGACATGGACAAAATCCTGGGACTGGAATACGGCGCAGATGATTACATCACAAAGCCGTTCAACATTCTGGAAGTAAAAGCACGCATCAAGGCCATCATGCGCCGTGCGGCCCGCCAGGAGCCCAAAGAAGAGAAAGCAAAAGTCGTACAGGTGAAAGACCTGCGGATCGACTGCGAGAGCAGAAGAGTCTTCATCGGAGACCGCGAGATCAATCTGACTGCGAAGGAGTTCGATGTGCTCGAGCTTCTCGTCTTCAATCCGAACAAGGTGTACAGCAGAGAGAACCTGCTGAACATTGTCTGGGGCTATGAGTACCCGGGCGACGTGCGCACCGTAGATGTACATATCCGCCGTCTGCGCGAAAAGATTGAGAAAAATCCAAGTGAACCGAAGTACGTTCACACAAAGTGGGGAGTTGGTTACTATTTCCAGGCTTAAAAACAAAGAAAAATGGAAGTTTCTGCGGAGTCTGCGCTTCCGCATCACGGTGATTCTTGTGATCATCGGCATTGTACCGTGTGTGATCCTTGAGAAGAGCATCGTAAACAGCTATGAGGACCGTGCGGTATCGGTGCGCAGCATTACCGTAAAAAATCAGTGCGATATTATCTGCAACCAGCTCATCCAGCAGAATTACATGGAAGATCCTGGATCGGATGTCATCAACGGACAGCTCAGTATGCTGACGAATATCTACGGCGGCAGAATCCTGATTATCGACCAGGATTTCCGCGTCATCAAAGATACGTACGATATGGACCGCGGAAAGACGATTATCTCGCAGGAGGTCATCCAGAGCTTTCAGGGCAAGGAGACGAGCCAGTACGACCGGAAAAACAACTATCTGGAAATGACGGTGCGGATTCAGAATACCGAGACGAAGGAGACGCTCGGCGTTATGCTCGTCAGCATTTCGACGGATGAGATCCGTGCGAATATGAAAATTCTGGAGACGAAGGGAATGACGATTCTTTCGATCATTACGCTTCTCGTGCTGGTCTTTGGCTATCTGCTCGCGGGCATTCTGATGAAGCCGTTCCAGAAGGTCACCCGTTCCATCGAGGACATCACCGACGGCTATCTCGACGAAAGCATTTCTGTTCCAGATTACCTCGAGACAGAGCTGATCACGGACGCATTCAACAAGATGCTGACCCGCGTCCGTACGCTCGACGATTCTCGCCAGGAATTTGTTTCGAACGTCTCGCATGAGTTAAAGACGCCGCTTGCGTCCATGAAGGTTCTGGCGGATTCGCTGAACGGGCAGGAGGGCGTTCCGGTGGAACTTTATCAGGAGTTCATGCAGGATATTACCTCGGAGATCGACCGCGAAAACCAGATTATTACCGACCTTTTGTCGCTGGTCAAGATGGATAAAAAGGTGGCAGACCTCAATATCACCCAGGTCAATATCAACGAGCTGTTAGAGCAGCTGCTGAAGCGGCTTCATCCGATTGCCGCACAGAAAAATGTGGAGCTCATTCTCGACAGCTTCCGCCCGGTCAATGCGGAGGTGGATGCGACGAAGCTCTCGCTGGCGTTCTCGAACCTGATCGAAAACGGCATCAAATACAACAACGAGAATGGATGGGTGCGTGTATCCTTAAATGCGGATCACAAATATTTCTACGTGACGGTGGCAGACTCCGGCATCGGCATCCCGGAGGAGTCGATTGCGCATATCTTCGAGCGTTTCTACCGCGTGGACAAGTCCCACTCGCGGGAAATCGGCGGAACCGGCCTTGGCCTTGCGATTGCGCGGAGCGCGATTGTCATGCACCGGGGAGCGATCCGTGTATACAGCAAAGAAAACGAGGGAACGACATTTTCCGTGCGGATTCCTCTGAATTACGTGATGTAGGAGGTGGCGCACATGAAACGGATACTTGGCGTACTGCTGGCCGGCGTGCTGCTTCTTAGCGGCTGCGGGCAGTGGCAGAAGAGCCAGAAGGAGTCGGCGTATCACCTGTACTGCCTGGACAAAACCGGCACAACACTGGTGCAGGAGCCGTATGAACCAAAAGAAGGAACGGATCAGAAACTGATCAAGGAGCTGGTTGACGCGCTGCAGGAGAAACCTGCCAAGGACGGAAACCAGGCACTTCTTTCCAATGGGATTTCCATCAAGACGTATACGCTGGAGAACGGCTCCTTACGCTGAACTTTAAGTGGAGAGTACCGGGAGAGCTTGCGCGGCCGCAGGAGGTTTTGTGCGTGCAGGACTGGTGCGTACCTTTGTGCAGGTTCCGGAGGTGGAGCGCGTGACGCTTCTGATCGACGGGGATCCGTTAAAGGATTCCAAAGGACGCGAGATCGGAACGATGACGGCGGACAGCTTTCTGGAAAATTCCGGAAGGGAAATTTATCAGTATCAGTATGCGACGCTGACACTGTATTTTGCAAATGAAGCAGGCGATCATCTTGTGAAAGAGACGCGGCGGGTGCCGTACAGCACGAACATTCCGCTGGAACGTGTCGTGGTGGAGCAGCTGATGAAGGGACCGAAAGAAGACGGCCACTATGCAGTGCTGCCGGATACGATGAATGTCTTAAGTGTCACGACATCCGATCGGATTGCCTATGTGAATTTTGACAAATCTTTTAAGGATTCTGCGCTTTCGAGTGTGGCGGAGCAGATTCCGATTTACGCGGTGGTGGATTCCATCACGGCGAACTGTAAGGTGGATAAGGTGCAGTTTTCCATCAACGGAGAGAGCGATGTAACCTTCCGTGAAACGATGAAACTCAATCAGTTCTACGAGGAAGACCTGTCTTATCTGGAGGAAAAAGATACATGAGAAAACGGCCCATGTGCCTGGCGTGTCTTGGATTCATGCTGGTGCTTGTGCTGCTGCGGATTGCGGGCGTGCCTCTTGGCACGCCTTTTTCTGACCCCAAATACGAAAACAAAGCGCAGCAGGGCAGGAAGGTGTGGATTGCAGGGACAATTGAAACGTATGAGAAAAAGAGCAGCAACAACGGGTATGTGCTGCGTGGGGAGGGAAGCAAAGGGAAAATTTATCTGCTCGCAAAGCGGGGAGATCTGCCGGTCGGAGCCGCTGTGCGGGTGTACGGAACTGTAAAAAAGCCGGAAAGCCCGCGCAATCCGGGGATGTTTGATGAGAAAACATATTATGAGGAAAAGGCTGTGCGTTCTACGTGATTTCGGAACGGGAGGAAGTTGTGGATGTCGGGCGGTGGAATCTCGGCGAAGCGCTCCGGCTGGAGCGGGAGCGGTGCTGTGCCGTTTTAAAAGAAATGATGCCGGAGGAGGAGGCAGGTGTGCTTTCTGCGATGCTGCTCGGGGAACGGTCGGAACTCACGGAGGAGACGTATCTGGCGTATCAGCAGAGCGGTCTGCTGCACCTGATTTCCGTTTCCGGCATGCATCTGATGCTGCTCGGCATGGCACTCCGACGGCTGCTGATGGCGCTGCATCTGCCGAAAACTCCCGCATCTCTGGCAGCGGCCGCCGGTATGGTGCTGTATGGCATGTTTACCGGCAGCGGAACGGCGACCGTGCGTGCAGTGGTGATGTTTGCGGTGCGGATGGGAGCTGTCGCAGTGGGAAGGACGTATGATTCCTTAAGTGCGCTCTCTCTTGCGGCAATTCTGATGCTGGCGGAAAACCCCTCGTATCTGGAGCAGAGCGGGTTCTGGCTTTCGTTTGGAGCAGTAACAGCCATTTCCGGGGTTTATCCGGTTCTGGCGGGGGAGAAGGCGGAACGGAAGAGACGCGGGGAAAAAACGGGGTTGGAAAAGCTTGCGGCGAAAGGAAAAGAGGCTGCGATGGTGTACCTTTCCCTGCAGCTTGTCATGATCCCGCTGCAGGCGTGGTATTTTTATGAGATTCCGCTCTTTGCGTTTCTGCCGAATCTGTTTGCAGGAGCTGTCATGACGGCGGTGCTGCTGACGGGTGCTGCGGGGCTTCTGGCGGGACTGGCAAGCGTGAAAGCGGGAAGTGTTGTTCTGCTTCCGACGCGGTTCCTGCTCACACTTCTGCGGCAGATGACAGCGGCGGTCGCACAGATTCCGGGAAATGTGTGGATCTGCGGTCAGCCGGAAAAATGGCAGATGGCAGGATATGGAATCATTCTGACCGGTCTGCTGGTGATACTGTATGTGCGAAAACGAAAACGGGAGATGAATCCGGATGGGGCAAAACGAAAAGGTGCGCAGGCACGAAAGCGGGAGCGGATGCTCTTTGGTATTACCATGTTTTTTGCCTGTGTTCTGCTTTTTTACCGTCCCCGGGAAACGTTTTCCATTACAGCGCTGGACGTCGGCCAGGGCGATTCGCTGGTGGTGGAGAGCGGCCGTTTTGTGATGCTGAATGACGGCGGGAGCAGCAGTGCGTCTGCGGTCGGGGAAAAAAGGATTCTCCCATATCTGAAACAGCGCGGCATTGCCGCTCTTGATGCCGTTGTTGTCACGCACCCGGACGCAGATCACACGAACGGAATCCTCGAACTGCTGGAGCTGATCGGGGAGCAGAAAACGGCGCTTCGCATCCGCCATCTGTTCCTGCCTGTGTGGATGAAAGGAAGCGAAAAAGAAAATCCTTTTATTTTAGCCGCACAAAAAGCGGGAATTATGGTAGAATATCTAAAAAAGGGAGACGAGATCCGTGCAGGAGAACTCACCGTATCGGTACTTCATCCGGGAGCGGGCGAAGACTATACGGGAGAGGAAAACGCCGGAAGTGTTGTATTACAGCTTTCCTGCGGTGCCTGCCGCGCACTTCTGACGGGAGATCTGGAGGGAAGCGGAGAAGAAGAGGTCCTGGGGGCGGCAGAGCGGTGCCAGATTTTAAAGGTGGCGCACCACGGCTCGAGAAATTCAACGAGCGAGGCATTTCTGAACCGCATACAGCCGCAGATCAGCCTGATTTCCTGCGCGTGGCCGGGACGGTACGGCCATCCGCACCGGGAGCTGCTGGAGCGGCTTCGTGCCTGCAAAAGCCATATCTACGGAACACCGGTGGATGGAGCCGTGACAGTACAGCTGAAGCGTGACCGCCTGGCGGTTCACGGATACCGGTCGGATGTGGAATTTCCCGTCTCCTGAATGGTCAAAAGCTCCGGCTGCTGCGGCACTGCGCAAACGTGCTTCTGCCGGAACAAAAGAAAGAGGATGGAATGAAAAGCATTTTAGAAGATATCAAAACGCAGAATTTTAAGCAGGCCTACCTGCTCTACGGAGAAGAAGCCTATCTGAAGCATCAGTATAAAAACAAGCTGAAAAACGCACTGCTGCCGGAGGACGACACGATGAATTTCTCCCGCTTTGGGGAAGAGGAACCGAGATTCCCAAAGTGATTGACCTTGCGGAGACGATGCCGTTTTGCGGACCGCCGTGTGATTCTGCTGGAAAATACAGGATTTTTCAAAAACAAAGCCGACGCGCTGGCAGACTACATGGGATCCCTGCCGGATTATCTGGTGCTGATCTTCGTGGAGGAGGAAGTTGATAAGCGGAACCGTATGTACAAGGCGGTGCAGAAGCAGGGAAGAGCAGTGGAATTTGCTCGTCAGGACGAAAAGACGCTGATGACCTGGGTACTCGGCATGATGAAAAAAGAGGGAAAAAAGATCACGCGCCAGGATATGGAAGATTTTCTGGAAAAGACGGGCACGGATATGGGAAATATCTCGCAGGAGCTGGAAAAACTGCTCAGCTATACGATGGGAAGAGATGTGATCACGCGGGCGGATATCGAGGCAGTCTGCACAACGCAGATTACGAACCGGATTTTCGAGATGATCCGCGCGGTAACGGAGAAGAAGCAGCGGAAAGCGCTCGATCTGTATCAGGATCTGCTGGCTTTAAAGGAGCCGCCGATGCGGATTCTCTTTCTGCTGGCACGCCAGTTCAATCTGCTGCTGCAGGTCAAAGAGCTGCTGGCAGAGCACTGCGATCAGGCGACGATCGCAAAACGGACGGGACTGCAGAGCTTCGTTGTGCGGAACTATATTCCCATGTCGCGCCAGTATGCGGCGGAGGAATTAAAAGCGGCGGTCAATGACTGCGTGCAGATGGAAGAGGACGTGAAGACGGGAAAAATTTCCGATCTGCTGAGCGTGGAGCTGCTGATTACGAAATACAGCAGGGCGGCGTAAGAGCAGAGTTTTCTATAGCAAGACCCGAAAATAATGCAAAAAAGGCAGTGCTGCTGAGCGCGAATTGCAAGGAACAGATTTGAAGGCGTACCGGGGTACGACGAAAATCTGTGACGCAGTAATTCACGCTCTGCGGTGCTGAATTTTTTGCATTATTTTCGGGTCTTGCTATAAAAAGAACAAGGCGTACCGGTACAGGAAAACTGGCCGATACGCCTTGTTCTGTGTTTATCAAAAGATCTGTCGCGGCGCACTCTTTTGGTAAGCATAAAAAAAGAACCCAGCCACATGACGGTATGACTAAGTTCTCTTTGTTTTATATCTTTATTATGCGATTGAGTTTACAGCTTTGCTCAGATTGGATACTTTTCTGGCAGCGTTGTTTTTATGATAAACGCCTTTAGAAGCAGCCTTGTCGATGGTAGAGATCGCATTTACTAATGCAGCAGCAGCAGCCTCTTTATCGTTTGCAGCAACAGCAGCATCTACTTTTTTCATAGAAGTCTTAACTGCAGAACGGATTGCTTTGTTGCGGTCTGCCTTTGTCTGATTTACCAGGATTCTTTTCTTTGCGGATTTAATGTTAGCCAAACTGTACACCTCCAATATTTTTAAAATTAATGTGATTTAAGGGATGTTATTCAATGGAACAGACACGGGCGCTCCACTGAAACATGCTTTATTATCCTATAATATTTCGCATGGTTTGTCAATACATATTTTTGAAAAAATTGCAGAAACTACAACAAAAATACAGGAGAAGGAGAAAAGTATGATAGGAAAGTATAGGATGCGGACAGACCTGGCGATGGAGAATCAGGAAAAATTTGAGAGGGACCATGTGGAGATCTCCGGGGTCGAGATTGAGAAGAAGAAAAGAAAGGCGGAAATTCAGACAACCATTGTGAAAATCACATCGGAGCAGGGTGCAAAAATGATGGGAAAGCCGAAAGGGACGTATGTGACGATCGAAGCGCCGCTGCTTTTGACGGCAGACGAGGAGGAGAGCCGGAAAGCAGCGGAGGAGTTTTCCCACTGTCTGATGGAAATGGTGCCGGAAGCGTGCGGATCCGTTCTTGTGGCCGGCCTTGGCAACCGCGGCATCACGCCGGATGCGCTCGGGCCGGAGACGGTGGAGCAGCTTAACGTTACGCGCCATCTGGTGCGCACCTACGGAAAGAAGGGCCGGGAAGTGAGTGCCCTTGCTCCCGGCGTTATGGCACAGACGGGCATGGAGGCAGTGGAAATCCTGCGCGGAACGGCAGAACAGACCCATCCAGATGTGATTCTCGCCGTGGATGCCCTTGCCGCATGCAGTATTCACCGGCTGAACTGTACGATCCAGCTTGCCGACACCGGAATCTGGCCGGGCTCGGGCGTCGGAAACCACCGCAATGCCTTAAATCAGGAGACGCTTGGCGTGCCGGTCATCGGAATCGGTGTGCCGACCGTTGTAGGGGCAGGAACGATCGTCCACGATGCCGTCGCAGGCGTTCTGGAATCGCTGGAGGAGTCCGAGATGGATGAATTTCTGGGAGAAGTCATTTCACCGGCGCTCGAAAGCCTTTACGTGACGACAAAAGAGATCGACGAGATGGTCCGCCGCCTGGCCGGGGTTCTTGCGGCAGGTATGAATCAGGCATTTTCCGGGGAACTGTAACATATCATGAATATGGTGATAATATGTGGAATGCCAGGCGAAATGGACGATGGTTCGGATGGGGATGTCTTTTCCTGTCCTGCAGTATACTGCTGTTCCGCAGTGCAGCGGTTCTCCGGAAAAATCATTTCTCAGAGGGGAAAGTTCTGCTGCAGCGGGCGGCAGCACAGGCGGAGCAGTTATCCGTGGATGTGATGATGCCGCTTCTTTTTTATGACGGAAAAGAGGACGGAAGGGGATGGATGGAAAATCTCCTCGCGGCAGTGCGGGATCAGATACCGGCGCTTCGGGAGGGAAGCACGGCAGAAAATACGCTGTCTGCCGGGACAGAAGCAGCGGAAACGGATACGGCGAAGCAGGATTCGAATCCGGGACCGGGAGCAGAAAGAGGGCAGACAGAATCGAAGGAGCAGGGAACTGAGGAAGATCAAAAGGATGGAACTCAAAAAGATGAAACTCAAAAAGATGGAATGGAAATCACGGAGCCGGAGCAGACGGAAACAGGAATCACAGAACCGGCAGCCGGAGAGTCGGCATCAACGGCAGAACCCGAAGCGCCGCAGTCTGTCCCGGAGGAGACCATCGAAACCGGCGGCGCACCGCGTGAGATTCTCTACCCGGAGGCCGACACGATTCAGGAGACAATTTCCCCTGACCTTCTTGCTGACCAGCAGGCGCTCCTGAACCGCTTCTTCGTTGTCGATCCCAACACTTCGGTCCTGCCGGGCGAGATCGACAGCAGCACCCTGCTCGGAAAGACCTGACCCTGCCGGAAAATGCCGAAGGCCCGCAGATTCTGATCTATCATACCCATTCGCAGGAAACCTTCGCCGATTCCCGTCCGGGAGAAAGGGCGGACACGGTAATCGGCCTCGGTGATGATCTGCAGGAGCTTCTGGAAAAGCAGTACGGATACGAAGTGCTTCATATTACAGAGGCATTTGACATGAAAGAAGGCTGTCTCGAGCGGAGCCGCGCCTACAACTACGCGGAGCCGGTCATCGCAGCGGCGCTGGAAGAACACCCGTCCATTCAGGTCGTGATCGACCTGCACCGGGACGGGGTCAATGGTTCAAAACGTCTTGTGACAGAAATCAACGGAAAGCCGACCGCGCAGATCATTTTTTCAACGGCCTTTCCGCACGAAAGAAAGCGGCGAACTGACAAGCCTGCCCAATCCGTATCAGGCGGAAAACCTTGCATTTTCCTTTCAGATGGAGTATGAGGCAGAACAGTATTATCCCGGCTTTTCACGCTGTATCTATTTAAAAGGCTACCGCTACAACCTCCATCTCCGCCCGAGATCTGTTCTTCTCGAGGTTGGTGCGCAGACGAATACGGTCGAGGAGGTGAAAAATGCAATGGGGCCGTTTTCGGATATCCTGCATAAGGTTCTGTCGGGCAAAAGTCCGGCATCAGGCGGATAAATTTATCTTGCTTTTTTGAGTGGAATTTCGTATCATACAAAATAGACAGATTGCGGGAGTACGAAATATGGAGCAATCTGGTATCGTAGGGAAAAAGCAGGAGGAAAAAACTTGTCAGGAATAGATCAGAGTAAAATTCGTAATTTTTGTATTATTGCCCATATCGACCATGGAAAATCAACCCTTGCGGACCGTATTATTCAGAAAACAGGCCTTTTGACCGAGCGTGAGATGCAGGATCAGGTGCTGGACAATATGGATCTGGAGCGTGAGCGCGGCATCACGATCAAGGCACAGGCAGTCCGTACCGTATACAAAGCGGCCGACGGCGAGGAGTACATTTTAAACATGATTGACACCCCGGGCCATGTTGACTTCAACTATGAGGTTTCCCGAAGCCTTGCCGCATGCGACGGCGCGCTGCTCGTTGTCGATGCATCGCAGGGTATCGAGGCGCAGACCCTTGCCAACGTCTACCTCGCCCTTGACCATGACCTGGATGTGTTCCCGGTCATCAACAAAGTAGACCTTCCAAGCGCCGAGCCGGACCGTGTAATTGCAGAGATCGAGGATGTCATCGGACTGGAAGCGCAGGATGCTCCGCGGATTTCCGCAAAAACCGGCCTGAACGTGGACGAGGTGCTCGAGCAGATCGTACAGAAAATTCCGGCACCGGAAGGTGATCCGACGGAACCGTTAAAAGCACTGATTTTCGACTCCGTCTACGATGCATACCGCGGCGTCATCATTTCCTGCCGTGTGATGGAAGGAAGCGTGAAAAAAGGAACGAGAATCCGCATGATGGCGACAGGCGCTGTCGAGGAAGTTGTCGAGGTCGGCTACTTCGGCGCAGGCCGTCTGATCCCGTGCGACGAGCTCTCCGCCGGAATGGTAGGCTATATCACCGCCAGCATCAAAAACGTGCGCGACACCCGCGTGGGTGATACCGTGACCGATGCCGACCGTCCGTGTGCAGAAGCACTGCCGGGCTACAAAAAAGTCAACCCGATGGTATACTGCGGCATGTACCCGGCCGACGGCGCACAGTACGGCGATCTGCGCGACGCGCTGGAAAAACTGCAGTTAAACGATGCATCCCTCTTCTACGAGCCGGAGACATCGGCAGCACTCGGCTTTGGCTTCCGCTGCGGTTTCCTTGGACTGCTTCACCTGGAAATTATTCAGGAGCGCCTGGAGCGTGAGTACAATCTGGATCTCGTGACGACCGCACCGAGCGTTATCTATAAGGTTCACAAAACCGACGGAACCGTCATTGACCTGACCAACCCGTCGAATCTGCCGGATCCGTCCGAGATTGATTATATGGAAGAGCCGCTGGTAAAAGCAGAGATTATGGTGACGACCGACTACATCGGACCGATCATGGAGCTCTGCCAGCAGAGACGAGGCCAGTATCAGGGAATGGAATACATGGAGACGACGCGTGCGATGCTTCATTACCATCTCCCGCTGAATGAGATTATCTACGATTTCTTTGATGCCTTAAAATCCCGCTCCAAAGGTTACGCGTCATTCGACTACGAGCTGCTCGGCTATGAGAGAAGCGAGCTTGTAAAACTCGATATCCTCGTCAATAAAGAAGAAGTGGATGCGCTGTCCTTCATCGTATTCGAGGGATCTGCCTACGAGCGCGGAAGAAAGATGTGCGAGAAGCTCAAAGAAGAGATTCCGCGGCAGCTCTTCGAAATCCCGATCCAGGCGGCTGTCGGATCGAAGATTATCGCCAGAGAAACCGTCCGCGCGATGCGCAAAGACGTCCTCGCCAAGTGCTACGGCGGCGATATTTCCCGAAAGAAGAAGCTGCTGGAGAAGCAGAAGGAAGGTAAGAAGCGGATGCGCCAGGTAGGAAACGTGGAGATTCCGCAGAAAGCCTTTATGAGCGTGCTGAAACTGGATGAAAATTAAGAGATAAAAATGAGACCGGCCTGTCGGCGCCGCCTGCTGTTGCGGGAGCGCAGGGGCCGGTCTTTCGATCGTACGGAGGAAAAGCAGAATGAATAAAAAAAGAAAACCACTGGAACTCTATGTGCATATCCCGTTCTGCATCCGGAAATGTGCCTACTGTGATTTTGTCTCGGGACCGGGCACGAAAGCAATGCAGAAGGAGTATGAAGAGGCTCTGCTGGCAGAAATCGATGCAGCGGAAGAGACGGCAGAAAGGGAAGTGATTTCCGTCTTTTTCGGCGGCGGAACACCATCCGCAGTGGATGCCGGAATGCTCGCCCGTGTGATGGAAAAACTGCGGAGCAAGTACGTTTTTTCAGAGGATGCTGAGATTACGCTGGAGGCCAATCCGGGAACGCTGGATGCGGAAAAACTGAAATGTTACAGGAAGAGCGGCTTCAACCGGATCAGTATCGGCTGTCAGTCGGTTCACGATGAGGAGCTGAAACGGCTGGGAAGAATCCACACGTTTGCGGAATTTCAGGAGAGTTTTGTGCTGGCACGGGATGCCGGGTTTGCGAATATCAACGTGGATCTGATGTCAGGTCTGCCGGAGCAGAGTGAAGAGAAATGGGAAGAGAGTCTTCGGACGATCGCGGAGCTTTCTCCGGAGCACATTTCCGCCTACAGCCTGATCGTGGAGCCGGGAACCCCGTTTGCGGAGCAGAAACTGGATCTGCCGGATGAGGACACAGAACGCGAAATGTATGCCAGAACGGCGGAAATCCTCGCAGAATACGGCTTTTTCCAGTATGAGATTTCCAATTATGCAAAGCCGGGCTTCGCATGCTGCCACAATATCGGCTACTGGAAAAGGACGGATTATCTGGGGTTCGGGCCTTCCGCGGCATCGTTATTCGGAAACCGCCGGTGGACGAACACGGCAGATCGATCTTTGTATCTGAAAGCGTGCGGAGCACTGGAAAAGATCCGTGAGGATGAGGAAATTCTTTCCCGGCAGGATGCCATGGAAGAATTTATGTTTCTCGGCCTTCGAATGACACAAGGGATCTCGACGGCGGAGTTTGAGGAGAAGTTTGGAAAGGAGATCCATGCCGTATACGGCGGGGTTCTGAAGAAATACGAAGCGATGCATCTTTTACAGGAACACAGCGGGCGCCTGGCTCTGACACGCGATGGGATTTCCGTCAGCAATGTGATTCTGGCAGATTTTCTGCTGTAAAAAGATGATGAAGAAATAGAACAAATGTTTGCATAACGCACGGCGGTGTGCTATAATGGGAGAAAACGAGACAAGATTCCTGTCCCTGTCCGGACAGGGATTCCAATTAATAAGAGGAACAGTTATGGCAGAGAAAAAAGAGTTTATCAGAATACGGGGAGCCAGGGAGAACAACCTGAAAGCACTGAATGTCGATATCCCCAGAAACCAGTTTGTTGTATTTACGGGCCTCAGCGGTTCAGGAAAGAGTTCGCTTGCGTTTGACACGATCTATGCGGAGGGCCAGCGGCGGTACATGGAGAGCCTTTCCTCCTACGCGCGCCAGTTCTTAGGACAGATGGAAAAACCGAATGTGGACAGCATCGAAGGCCTGCCGCCTGCTATTTCGATCGACCAGAAATCCACGAACCGCAACCCGCGTTCCACCGTGGGAACTGTGACGGAGATCTACGACTATATGCGTCTTCTGTACGCGAGGATCGGTATCCCCCACTGCCCGAAGTGCGGAAAAGTCATCAGCCGCCAGTCGGTGGACCAGATGGTCGATCAGATCATGGCACTCCCGGAGCGTACGAAAATCCAGCTTCTGGCGCCGGTGGTGCGCGGCCGCAAGGGAAGACACGAAAAGGTGCTCGAACAGGCGAAACGCAGCGGTTATGTCCGCGTGATGATCGACGGCAGCCAGTATGAGCTGTCCGAGGAGATTACGCTGGATAAGAACCTGAAACACAACATTTCCATTATTGTGGACCGTCTTGTAGTCAAACCGGACATTGAGAAACGTCTGACGGATTCCGTCGAGAATGTACTGGATCTGGCGGACGGCCTTCTGGTGGTCGACACGATGGACGGAAATCAGCTCAACTTCAGCCAGAGCTTTGCCTGCCCGGACTGCGGGATCAGCATTGAGGAGGTGGAGCCGCGAGAAGCTTCTCCTTCAACAACCCGTTCGGCGCCTGCCCGAGCTGTGCCGGCCTTGGCTACAAGATGGAGTTCGACGAGGATCTGATGATTCCGGACAAGACCGTATCCATCGCAGACGGAGCCATCACCGTGCTCGGCTGGCAGTCCTGCACGGACAAATCGAGCTATACGAGAGCCGTTCTCGATGCGCTGGCAGAGGAGTACGATTTTTCCCTTTCCACTCCGTTCTGTGAATATCCGAAAAAAATCCACGATATCCTGATTTACGGAACGAACGGAAAATCCGTCAAGGTGCATTACCGCGGTCAGCGCGGCGTCGGTGTGTACGATGTGGCTTTTGAGGGGCTGATCAAAAATGTAGAGCGCCGCTACCGTGAGACCGGATCGGATTCTACAAAACAGGAATACGAAACCTTCATGCGTGTGACCCCGTGCCAGGCGTGCCATGGCCAGCGTCTGAAACCGACGTCGCTTGGTGTGACGGTCGGAGATAAAAATATTTTTGAAGTAACATCCCTTTCCATCGACAATCTGCAGAAGTTTATGCAGAACCTCGAACTCTCCGAACAGCAGCTGCTGATCGGAAAGCAGATTTTAAAAGAGATCCGTGCGCGTGTGAGCTTCCTTGCGGATGTCGGATTAAACTATCTGACCCTGGCGCGCGGAACGGCATCGCTGTCCGGCGGTGAGGCGCAGAGAATCCGTCTGGCAACGCAGATCGGCTCCGGCCTTGTCGGTGTCGCCTATATTCTCGACGAGCCGAGCATCGGTCTTCACCAGAGAGACAACGACAAACTTCTCGCGACGCTGAAACATCTGCGTGACCTCGGAAACAGCCTGATCGTCGTGGAGCACGACGAGGATACGATGCGCGCCGCTGACTGCGTTGTCGATATCGGCCCGGGAGCCGGTGAGCACGGCGGAGAGCTGGTGGCGATCGGAACAGCGGAAGATCTGATGAAAAATCCGAATTCCATCACCGGAAAATACTTAAGCGGAGAGCTGAAAATTCCGGTTCCGTCCGAGCGCAGAAAGCCGACGGGCTGGCTGAAGGTAGTCGGAGCAAAAGAGCACAATCTGAAAAATATCAACGTGAATTTCCCGCTCGGTGTCATGACCTGCGTGACCGGAGTCTCCGGATCGGGAAAGAGTTCTCTTGTCAATGAAATTCTGTACAAACGGCTGGCAAGAGATCTGAACCGTGCGCGGACGATTCCGGGTGCACACAAAGACATCATCGGTATGGAACAGCTCGATAAGGTCATCGACATCGACCAGTCCCCGATCGGAAGAACACCGCGTTCCAATCCGGCAACGTACACAGGTCTGTTCGATCAGATCCGCGACCTGTTTGCGGCAACGCAGGATGCCAAGGCGCGCGGCTACAAGAAGGGAAGATTCAGCTTTAATGTGAAGGGCGGCCGATGCGAGGCCTGCGGCGGCGACGGTATCCTGAAGATCGAAATGCACTTCCTGCCGGATGTCTATGTGCCGTGTGAGGTCTGCCATGGAAAACGGTACAACCGTGAGACACTGGAAGTCAAATACAAAGGAAAGAGCATCTACGATGTGCTGAATATGACGGTCGAGGAGGCACTGGAATTCTTCAGGCCGGTACCGTCGATTTTCCGGAAATTACAGACCCTGTACGATGTCGGCCTTTCCTACATCCGCCTCGGCCAGCCGTCCACCACGCTGTCCGGCGGAGAAGCGCAGCGTATCAAGCTCGCAGCAGAGCTGAGCCGCCGCGGCACGGGAAAAACGATCTACATTCTCGACGAGCCGACGACGGGACTTCATTTTGCGGATGTCCACAAACTGGTGGAGATTCTGCACCGCCTGTCCGAGGGCGGAAATACCGTCGTTGTTATCGAACACAATCTGGATGTCATCAAGACGGCGGACTATATTATTGATATCGGACCGGAGGGCGGAGACGGCGGCGGAACCGTGATTGCGTGCGGAACGCCGGAGGAAGTGGCCAAGAGCCCGGTATCCTACACCGGAAAATATGTCGAAAAATATCTCTAAAAAATCCTTTCCATTTTAAAAGGGATTGTATATAATAAGAAGCGGGTTGGGTTCAGAACACATTCGATCCTTTTGTGTTTCGGGTGTTTTGAACCCGAACTTATTCTATACAAATTTCAAACAGATTAAAATAAAGAAAAATAAAAGAGAACAGGAAAGGGGATTACTATGGCTGCAACGACCGATATCGGAATTGATCTGGGGACGTCCAGCATCCTGGTCTATGCCAAGGGAAAAGGCATTGTATTAAAGGAGCCGTCCGTAGTTGCGTATGATAAAGATGCAGATAAAGTACGGGCAATTGGAGAAGAAGCGTCAGATGATTGACGGACACCGGGCAATATTATGGTCCGTCCATGCGGCAGGGCGTGATCACGGACTTTCTGATCACCGAGCGCATGCTGCGCTACTTTATCCAGAAGGCAAAGGGAAGAAGAGCATTCCGGAAACCGAGAATCAGCATCTGAGTGCCGTCCGGTGTGACGGAAGTAGAGCGGAAGGCTGTGGAGGAGGCAACGTACCAGGCGGGAGCCCGGGAAGTGCTGATCGTGCCGGAGCCGGTGGCAGCGGCAATCGGATCCGGAATTGACATTACGAAACCATGCGGAAATATGATCGTGGACATCGGCGGAGGCACGACGGATATCGCTGTGATCTCGCTTGCGGGAACCGTTGTTTCCAATTCGGTCAAGATTTCCAGTGAGACATTTGACCAGGATATCATCCGCTATGTACGGAAAACATACAACGTATTTATCGGAGAACAGACCGCAGAGGCAGTGAAAATCCGGATTGGTTCCGCTTATCCGCGGGCCGAGGAGAAAACGATGGAGATCAAGGGAAGAAACGTCATCACCGGACTTCCGGCGACGATTACGGTTTCCTCCGACGAAATCCGAGGTGCCCTTGCCCAGACGACAAACCAGATTGCGGACGCGATCTGTGCCGTGCTGGAAAAAACGCCGCCGGAACTGGCATCCGATGTTTCCGACCGCGGCATTATCCTGACCGGAGGCGGCAGTCTCCTTGACGGAATGGACGAGCTGATCCAGGAGCGGACCGGCATCAATACCGTGACAGCAGAAAATCCGGCGAGCGTCGTTGCGCTTGGAACCGGCCAGTACCGCGAAGTGATGAATGAATTTGAAAGCCAATTTTGATAAAAGATGAGTGAAAAAGAAAAAGTAGAAGGCTACGTAGAACACATTATTTTCCGAAATGAGGAGAACGGCTATACCGTCCTGAATCTGAGCATGAAGGGGCGCGAGCTGACATGCGTCGGCACGCTTCCGATGATCGGAGAGGGCGAGCTGATTGAGGCTTCCGGAGATTATATTGAACATGCTGCCTATGGAAAGCAGTTCCGCATTGAATCCTATGAGACGAAAGTTCCACAGGATTCTGTTGCATTGGAGCGGTATCTCGGTTCCGGTGCGATCAAAGGAGTCGGTGCGGCGCTGGCGGCAAGAATTGTGCGCCGCTTTGGTGACGATACGCTTCGGATCATCGAGGAAGAGCCGGAGCGCCTCGCGGAGGTAGGGAATCAGCGAGCGGAAGCGCGTGAAATTGCACAGCAGGTGGCAGAAAAAGCCGAAATGCAGAATGCGATGATTTTCCTCTCGGGATATGGCATTGCGCTGAATCTCGGTGCAAAAATTTATCAGCAGTACGGGGACAATGTGTACCGGTTTTAAAGGAAAACCCGTATAAAATGGCGGAAGATATCGCAGGCGGGCGGACGGCGGATGAGATTGCGGACAGGATTGAAGCGAATTCCGCATCTCTTTCGTATAATCAACCAGAAGGCGTCTATCTGCAATCTCAGTATTCTCGGCGTAGATGAGCGGATGCAGAAATCGAGGATAAATCCGCGAGCTCCCGGCCGAACGGGAAGGGGATGAGCCGCTGCGGATTGTGTACGCCAGCCAGTATTATTATCTGGAACTCAGTACGGCGCGCATGCTGCATGAGCTGAATATTACATGCGAGGAAGACCGTGAGGCAATCGAAAAGCGGATCGGAAAGATCGAGAAAAATATCAGATCGAGCTGGATGAGATGCAGAAGACGGCAGTCGTTGAGGCGGCATACAGCGGTCTTATGATCCTGACCGGAGGTCGGAACCGGAAAAACGACGACCATCAATGCGATGATCCATTATTTTGAGGCAGAAGGCCTCGACATTTTCTGGCAGCGCCGACCGGAAGAGCGGCGAAACGAATGACAGAGGCAACTGGCTGTGAGGCTTGCACGATCCATCGTCTTCTGGAACTGACGGGAAATGTGGATGACTCCTCGGCAAATGTGCATTTTGAGCGGAACGCAGATAATCCGCTCGACGCGGATGTCATCATCATTGATGAGATGTCGATGGTTGATATCCACCTGATGCATGCCCTTCTTTCCGCGATTGTGCCGGAACAAGGCTGATCCTGGTGGAGACCAGAACCAGCTTCCAAGTGTCGGCCCGGCAGTGTCCTCCGGGATCTGATCCGTTCGGAATGCTTTCCGATTGTCTGCCTGACGCACATTTTCCGGCAGGCATCCCAGAGCGATATTGTTGTCAATGCACATAAGATCCATAATGGGGAAGAGGTTATACTGGACAATAAGAGCAAAGATTTCTTCTTTTTGAAACGGTACGATGTCAACGTGATCTGGAAAGTGCTGGTGACGCTGGTGTCCCAGAAACTGCCGCGTTATGTGGATGCCCGCCCGCAGGATATCCAGATTCTGACTCCGATGCGGAAAGGTGCACTCGGCGTGGAAAATCTGAATCAGATTCTGCAGAAATACCTGAACCCGCCCGCACCGGACAAAGCCGAGCGGGAAAATGGAGGTAATATCCTCCGCGAGGGCGACAAGGTCATGCAGATCCGCAACAATTACCAGATGGAGTGGGAAATCCGCGGCATCAACGGAATCGTGGCGGAGCGCGGTATGGGTGTATTCAACGGAGACCTCGGCATGATCCGGAGCATCAACCCGTATACCGAGGTGATCACCGTGGAGTTTGAGGAAGGAAAATTCGCAGACTATACGTTCAAACAGGCGGACGAGCTGGAGCTCGCCTACGCCACAACGATACATAAAGCGCAGGGAAGCGAGTACCCGGCGGTTGTGATTCCGCTGCTCGGCGGCCCGCGCATGCTGATGACGCGGAATCTTCTGTATACGGCCGTGACGAGAGCCAGAAAGTGCGTCACCATCGTCGGAAGTGATGTGACATTCCAGGCAATGATCGGAAATCATATCGAGGCGAACCGGTATACAACGCTCGCCAGAAGAATCCGGGAAATGCAGGAAGAAAACGCATAAACACGTTTTTCCGGGGCATGGATGCGGCTGCATCCGGCAGAGTGGATAAGGGAAAGCGCAGGTTACATGAAAGAAAAAAATAAAACAGGAAACTGGCTTTTAAACGCAGTTTATCCGAGACGATGTCCCATCTGTGACGGACTGCTGTCACGTGAGGAGCTGTATCTATGCCGGAATTGTGTGGAAAAGATCCATCCGATTCTGGGCGCGCGGTGCAAAAAATGCGGGAAACCCGTGGGCAGTGAGGAAGAGTTCTGCCGGGACTGCAGCAGAACGAGGCACAGCTTCGACCGCGGTTTTGCGCCGTACGGTTACCACGGGGAACTTGAGGCTTCCCTGATGCGGTTCAAATATCATGAACGGCAGGAATACGCCGGATTTTATGCTCACGCGGCGTTTTTCTATGTGGGAAAGCAGATCCAGAGAAGAAATCCGGAGGTGCTCGTTCCGGTGCCGCTTCATCCGGCGAGACAGCGGAAGCGCGGCTACAATCAGGCGGAGGTATTTGCAGAAAAGCTGGCAGAAGAAATGGAACTTCCCGTGAATGCCCGCCTGATCCGCCGTGTGAAAAAAACAAAACGCCAGAAAGAGCTTGGTCCCGCCGAGCGGCGGAAAAACCTGGAGGGAGCTTTTGCATTGGCAAAGCCGGGACAGATGAAATACTGCCGGATTCTTCTGGTAGATGACATTTACACAACGGGAAGCACGGTTGATGCCATTGCGTCACTGTTGAAAGTGAATGGAGCAGAACAGGTGGATTTTGTTTGTGCGGCAATTGTAAAATAGTGTGTGAATATTTTGAGAATAGCTTTCCAATATCGGAAACATATGGTAAAATAAACATAATTTAGAACGGGAAGAGGAGACCAAGAGGCATGTTGGACGAAAAAAGGATTCGTCAGATGACAAAACTGGCTTTTTTCGAAAAAAAAGAAGAAAAAAATGCCTTACGAATCGGCCGCTATTTTCGGAGTGATTACATCGGAAAAGAGCTTCTGAAAAATTTTTTTCTGGCTTCCATCGGATACATTCTGGTACTTGCGGTTGCAGTCTTATATCATATTGAATGGTTGGTGGACGAGATAGACACAATCGACCTGCAGTTTGCAGCAGGGTGTCTGATCGCGTCCTATCTGTGTTTTCTGGCAGTCTATTCCATTGCCGTGTATGTGATCAGCACGATCCGTTACCAGGGAGCACAGAAAAAGCTGAAATGGTATGGAAAAGAGCTGGATGACCTGCAGAACATGTATGAGGAACAGGAAAAAAGCGGGAAGAAATCCGGGCGCAGGAGGAAGGAAACATGACAGTATTGATCGAACTGAAAGAAAAATTAAAAGAGTTTTACGGCTCCTGCAGCGGAATCGTACTTCCGATTGTGAAATTTCTGCTCGCTCTTGCTGTATTTCGTGGTATTAATTCCAATCTCGGCTATCTGAAGATGCTGAACAGCATGTATGTGGTATTGATTCTGTCGCTGATCTGCGCCATCCTGCCATTGAATGGAATGGTTTTCCTTGCAATGCTGGTGATCATCGGCCACTGCTTTGCACTTCACATGGTAATCGCGGGTCTTGCGGCGCTGGTTCTGCTGGTGCTCTGGTTTCTATATCTTCGTTTTGTGCCGAAGGATGCTCCGGCACTCCTTTTGACACCGCTCGCATTCTGGCTTCACGTGCCATCTGCCGTTCCGGTTGCCTATGGTCTTGCCGGCACGCCGCTCTCTGCATTTTCAGCAGCCTGCGGTGTCGTTGTCTACTATATGTGCGACATGATTCACGGAAAAATGGAGCCGCTGCTTCATGCGGCGGAAGCACCGGAGATCACGGCAGTCGTACAGGAATTTTTCAACGGCCTCTTCCGCAATGAGGAAATGCTGCTGGTTCTGATCGCCTGCGCACTGACCGTACTTCTTGTCAATGCAATCCGCCACAGCAGTGCGGATTATGCATGGCAGATTTCCATTGTGGCAGGTTCGGTTGCCTATGCGGTTATTATGATTGCCGGAAGCCTGGCACTGGATGTACAGATTGCACTCCCGATGGTTCTGATCGGGGCGGCGGCCGGCTGTCTGGTTGGATTTGTTCTGGAGTTTTTCCTGTTCGGTGCAGACTACACCCGGACAGAATACCTGGAATATGATGACGACGATTATTATTACTACGTAAAAGCCGTTCCAAAATTCAATGTGACAAAGGCACAGCGCCGTGTGACTTATATTCGGAATGAAAAGAAAAAAGAACCGGATCTGACAGACGAGGAACTCGATGCTCTGGCAAATCTTGGACATACAGAAGAATCCGGGAACAGCAGGGATCTTGATGAGATCGAGGAAAAAGAAGAAATAGAAGAAATAAACGAAACAGAAGAAATTCAGGAAGAAGAAATTCCGCCGCTGGACGAGGGCGATTATCAGGATGTGGATTATAAGAGCATGCTGGAGGACACCTTAAAGGATCTTTAAAAGAATTTTGAAAATCAGAAGAAAACCGGCCGGGGGAAAAAGAAAGGAAGTGACAGTGTGCGTGGCGTGTGGAACTGGATTGTCACAAGAACGGCAGACTACGGGCTGCCAAAACAAATTGAACTGATTGATATTGTGCAGATTCTGCTCATTGCATTTTTCGTCTATCACCTGATCCGCTGGCTGCAGAATACAAAGGCCTATACGCTGATGAAAGGTATTTTTCTGATTGGTGTCTTTGTCATCATTGCAAACGTGCTGAAAATGCAGACGATTCTGTGGCTGTTCGGAAACATCGGCGGGGCGGCGATCACAGCGGTTGTAATTATCTTTCAGCCGGAGCTTCGAAGAGTGGTCGAGCAGATTGGAGAAAAGAATCCGCTGTCTGCCATTTCTTTTGCGAGCGGCCAGGAGGAAAATGAACGGTTCAGTGACAAAACCATCAATGAACTGGTAAGGGCCAGTTTTGAAATGGGAGAAGTAAAGACCGGAGCGCTGATCGTCATCGAAAAGACCATCACCCTGGAGGAATATGAAAAGACCGGAATCCCGATTGACGGCGTTCTGACCAGCCAGCTGCTGATCAATATTTTCGAACACAATACGCCGCTGCACGACGGAGCCGTGATTGTACGGAACAACCGTGTCACGGCAGCAACATGTTACCTGCCGCTGTCCGACAACATGGATCTGAACAAGAATCTTGGAACACGCCACCGTGCAGGTGTCGGCATCAGTGAGGTGACGGATTCCTTTACGATTATTGTCTCCGAGGAAACCGGAAATGTGTCGTATGCTTCCGGCGGAGAACTCCACACGGCAGTAACACCGAGCGACCTTCGGGACCAGCTTCACAAAATCCAGAAGCTCGCGAAAAAACCGGAAGAGAAGAAAGGATGGCATATCCGCGGAATGCGTCAGAAAGTGGAGGGAGAGAAGAAATGAAAAAGAAAATTCTGAAAAAGCTTCTGAACAATCTCCCTTTGAAAATTCTTTCTATCCTGATTGCCATTGTAATCTGGTACGTTGTGGTCAGTGTGAATGACCCGATTGTGAAAGAGCGCTTTGATGTCCCCGTGCAGGTGACCAATGAAGCCTACATCGCAGCCGGAAAGAAAACATACCAGATTGAGGAGGAATACCAGACGGTCACAGTTACTGTCACGGATAACAACTCGGTTGTCAGCCGGCTGAAAGCATCGGATATCACCGTCACGGCCGATCTGACCCAGATTGTGACGATGGATACAAACCCGGTTTATGTGCCGATTAAGGCAACGTGCTCCATGGTAAAACAGGAAAAACTGAGCACAGTGACAGCAACGATCCCTGTGGAAATCGAGGATGTGGACAGCGAAAAATTCCCGATCACAATTGACGCAGGAAATACGAAACCGGCAAAAGATTACGAAGTGGGAACGATGACTTCCGATCCGGAGAGCATCACCATTTCCGGCCCGACGTCCCTGATCAATAAGATCAGCAGTGTGGTGGCAAAAGTAGATGTAACCAATATGCGGAACTCCGGAACCGTCACGGCGGATCTGATGATTATTGATAAAAACCAGGATGAGATGTCGGAATCCCAGATGGAATTTTTGAATTTCGACAGCGGCTCCCCGCAGGTGGATGTGGATATTGAACTGTGGTGCCGTGTATCCGGTATTAAGCTGAGTGCACTGTACAGCGGAACTCCGGCAGACGGCTATCAGATTAAAAATATCTATACCACACCGGAGGAAATCACCGTTGCCGGATCCGAGGAGGCACTTGCAAAGCTGGCGGATGAAGGCAATACGATTGAAATTCCGGAAGACTATACCTCCGTTGCAGGACAACGCTCCGATGTGGAGACGACGGTTGACTTAAGCGATGTTCTCGCCGATGTGACAGATCTGAAAGTATCCTCCAGTTCGTCTGCATCCGTTACCGTTCACGTAACGGTTATGCCGAATGAGAGCAGGGAATTTGAACTTGATGTCGATCAGATCGAGACGAGCAATCTTCAGTCCACTTATACCGTTCTGTATGATCAGACACAGCTTGCAATCCGCATTAAAGCATCGGACAAAAATCTGGCCAAATTAGATACTTCCCAGATCAACGCATCCGTAGATCTGAATGGAATGGGTGTCGGGGATTACGAGGTACCGGTAAAAATCACACTGCCGGATGGCTATGAGCTCGTAGACAGTGTCAAGACAACGATTCATATCAAAGAAAAAGCAGTAGCAAATAAAACGACAGGAACAAATTAGGAGGGAAACCAATGGTAAGCGGAAAAGTGACCGTGAAAAATCCAACCGGCCTTCATCTTCGCCCGGCCGGAACCCTGTGCAAACAGGCAATGCAATTTAAATCATCTATTACATTCCACTACGGAGATGGAAATACAGCAAATGCAAAGAGCGTCTTAAGCGTCCTTGGCGCATGCGTCAAATGCGGAGACGAAATTGAGCTGTTCTGCGAGGGAGAGGACGAGGAGGAAGCTCTGCAGTTCCTTGTCAATTCCATCCGGACGGGACTTGGGGAAGAACTGTAAGGAGAAAGAACAATGAAGAAATATGATTATGTTCTGGTTGGCGCCGGTCTGTATTCCGGAGTGATTGCTTATCTTGCCGGTCAGGCAGGGAAAAGCTGTCTTGTACTGGAACGAAGAGATCATACAGGCGGAAATATTTACTGTGAAGAAATCGAGGGAATTCATGTACACAAGTATGGAGCGCATATTTTCCATACTTCGAATAAAGAGGTGTGGCAGTTTGTCAATTCGCTGGCAGAATTCAACCGTTATACAAACTCGCCGATTGCCAACTACAAAGGCGAAATTTATAATATGCCGTTCAATATGAATACCTTCAGTAAAATGTGGGGAATCCGCACACCGGAAGAGGCGAAAACAATCATCGAAGAGCAGAGAAAAGCTGTTCCGGGAGAGCCGAAAAATCTGGAAGAGCAGGCGATCAAACTGGTTGGAAAAGATATTTATGAAAAGCTGGTTAAGGGTTATACAGAAAAGCAGTGGGGAAGAGACTGCAGTGAGCTGCCGAGCTTTATCATCAAACGGCTTCCGGTGCGCTTTACGTATGACAACAACTATTTCAATGACCTTTATCAGGGAATTCCGATTGGCGGTTATAACGTTCTGACAGAGCGGCTTTTTGAAAAAGCGGATGTACAGACAGGTGTTGATTTTCTGGAAGATAAAGAAAAGTACCTGGCGATGGGTGAGACGGTGATTTACACCGGAGCGATTGATGCGTTTTACGATTATGCACTTGGCAAGCTGGAATACCGTACGGTGCGCTTTGAAACAGAAGTGCTGGATACCGACAATTATCAGGGCGTGGCTGTAGTAAACTACACCGATCGGGAGACACCGTATACGCGTGTGATCGAACATAAGCATTTCGAATTCGGAACCCAGAAAAAGACCGTCATTTCCAGAGAGTATTCCACCGACTGGAAAGAGGGGATGGAGCCGTACTACCCGGTGAATGATGCCAGAAACCAGGAACTTTATCAGAAATATGCCGCACTTGCGGAAAAAGAAGAGAAGGTTATCTTTGGCGGAAGACTTGGAGAATACAAGTATTACGATATGGACAAAGTCATTGAGGCTGCACTGAACCAGTGGGAGAAAATGCAGCGGTAGGAAAAAGAACTGCAAACGGAAATCAATCAAAACGGACTGCACACTTGACAGCAGCCCGTTTTTTGACTATATTATAAACGATATCCGGCTGAAAAATACCGGAAAATAAGAAAATGAAAGAGGTCGTTATGAGAAAAGAATATGATGACGAGGATGAAATCCCGGAAAGACGCCATTCCTCAGGAAAGAAAAAGAAGAAATTCGGCTGGGTTAATGTGCTCACCATCCTTCTCGTAGTTGTACTGGTTGTGCTCGTCGGTGTCTATGCTGTAATCAATCACTATTACAGCAAGAGTAACTACGTAAGCGATGATAAAATCACGATCAATAAATCCACAGAGGTTGAGACCGAAAGTACCGGGCTGACCGATGAGGAGACGGATGCCCTGCAGTCTGAGATTTTAAATGAGACACAGGACATTGAACTTCCAAACAACAATAACGTGTACAACATTCTGCTGATCGGTGTTGACCGTCGTGACAAAACGTGGTATGGAAACTCAGATTCCATGATTCTGTTATCCGTCAACAAAGATACAAAGCAGATTCACATGACATCCTTTATGCGTGACCTGTATGCAAATATTCCGGATGTCGGTGTAAAGAAGCTGAACGCAGCCTGCGCATACGGCGGCGGCCCGCTGGTTGTCCGTACCATTGAAGACAACTACAAGCTGCCGATTGATAACTACGCAAGCGTTGACTTTGATTCCATGATCGATATCATTGATGCCGTCGGCGGAATCGAGCTTTCCCCGAGTGATGATGAGGTACGTGTGGCAAACAACTATATCAACGAAATGTGCAAGCTTCGCAATGCAGATGCATCCGCACATCAGTATACGTCAAGCGGCGATCAGCACGTGGACGGTTATCAGGCGGTTGCATATGCACGAATTCGTTACGTCGGAAACTCGGATTATCAGAGAACCGAGCGCCAGAGAGAGGTATTAAGCAAAATGATGCAGGAGATGAAATCTTCCAGCGTAACAGAACTGAGCGCGCTGGCAGATACCATTCTTCCGAGTGTCACCCATAACATCGATCAGTCTACACTGATGACGCTGATCGGCGAGCTGCCGACGATCCTCTCCTATGAGATTGTACAGAGCCGTGTACCATACGATGATCTGTACTCCAGCAAGGGTGAGATGCTTGTTCCGGATTTCTCGGCAACCATTTCCAGACTTCAGACAGAAATCTACGGATCTACTACCGTAAACGAATAAAAAAGAAACAAATGAAAAACCTCCTGTATCCGGCAAGAAAACCGGAGCCGGGAGGTTTTTTCTGCCCGAAAAACCGGAAAAAACCATAAGAAATTTGTAAGGTATTTTACCGGCGGATAACTTGAAATAGATGGAAAAATGTAGTAAGCTATAAATTGTATAAGAGTAAAAAAATGGGAGGATGAATAAGAATGAAAAGAAAGTTTCTGGCCGCAGCCGTACTTGGCGTCATGGTAAGTGTTACACCAGCCGGTGCATATGCAGCTTCTACAGAAACCAGTCCATTACCGGTAAATTCGGAAAGTGATACTGTAGCTCAGGCCGAAGACGAAGAAACGACTCCGACTCCGGCGCCAACTGAGACCCCAGAGGTTACACCGAGTGAGACTCCGGCTCCAACCGAAGCACCGACCGCAACACCAACCGTAACACCAACTGAGACCCCTTCCGAGACACCGACGCCGAGCGCAACTCCGGCTCCGGAAGTAAGTAATCTGAAGGAAGGCTGGAACAGCGTTGAAAGAGATGGAAAGAAACAGTTTCAGTACGGAGTTCTGGATGAGAATAATAAGGTGGTAGCTGCTACCGGACCAATAGAAATCGACGGTGTCGGTTATGTGTTTGATGAAAACGGCTACATGCTGACCGGTGAAGTAGAACTTACGGATAAAGATGGAAAAACCGGAACCTACTACTTGGATACAGAAGGGGAAGATCCTGCAAAAGACGGACTTGGTTCGATGCAGCAGGGTATCTGTGAAGGAAAAGTATTTGCACCGGAACTGAAAAGAAATGAACTTGTTACACTTGAATTTAATGATGGAAGCGTAGACGATTACTATGCGGATGAAAACGGCTATGCCATCTGGAGCAAGACCCAGAAGGTAGGAGATAAAACATATCTGTTTGGCGATGACGGCACCCGCGTAAAAGAGGCAGGTTTCCAGACTGTTGTCGATGAAAAAGGGGTAACGCATACCTACTATCTGAATGCAGACAGCACCGTATCTCTTGGAAACCACACCGTATATCAGCAGGAAGACCGTACCGTAAGCTGGCTGACAGTAGGTTCTACCTGGTATCTGGTAGATGCAGAAACTGGAGAACTCCTTTCCGGCTGGCAAAGGTAGATACAGCAACCTACTATATGAAACCAGGTTCCTTTGATGCGAACGGAGACATGAAGACGGAAGCTTCGAGATGGAGACCGGCAATCAAGAAAAATAAATCCGGCTGGGCTGAAATTGATGGAAAATGGTACAGCTTCCGAAGCTGGGGCGGCGTACGAACCGGCTGGTTCAATTACGATGGAAATAAATATTATCTCCACGAAGACGGCCATATGGAAGACAATGCACTGAATCTGAATGGAACCTTGTACTTCTTCCGAAGCTGGGGCGGTATGCGCGTCAATGATGTTGCTGAATATGAAGGCAATTATTACTATGTCGGAGCTGACGGAACCGTTTCGACCACAACTGGCTGGAAAAAAATTAAAACCGCAACTCAGACGATCTGGTACTGGACGACGGCAGACAGTGGAAAACTGCTGACGAATTCCTGGCTGGATTACAATGGAAACAGCTATTATCTGAAAGCCGATGGAAAAATGGCTTTTAATGAGTGGCTGGATAACACCTATTACTTCCGCAGCTGGGGTGCGGCCTACAAAAACGCATGGGCAAAAGTCAACAATGTATGGTATTATTTTGACGGAAATGGAAAGAAATATACCAGCGGCTGGCTGACCTACAAAGGAAATAAGTATTATCTGAAATCCGATGGAACCATGCTTGCCAATGAATGGCTCGATGGAAAATACTACTTCAAGAGCTGGGGTGGTATGTATAAAAACGAATGGGGCAAGTCCGGCGATACCTGGTACTGGTTTAATGCAGATGGAACCAAACGGACGCAAAAAGGCTGGTTCCTCTATGATAAAAATTATTATTATCTGGATAAAGATGGAAAAATGCTGACCGGCTGGGTTTACCATGACGGTAACTATTATTACATGAAGAGCTGGGGCGGCATGGCACATGACGAGTGGATTCTTCATGATAAGAACTGGTACTACTTCAAGAGCTGGGGCGGCATGTACCATGATCAGTGGCTGACACTGAACGGTTCTCAGTATTATTTCCGCAGCTGGGGCGGAAGATATCAGAACTGCACCGCTACGATCAATGGAAAACAGTACAAATTCGATGCTTCCGGACGCAGAATCACGGAAGGATGGGAGTACATCGGAAAATACCGCCGTTACCGCAAAGCAGACGGTTCTCTGATGGAGGATGTGACAAGCATCTTCAATCCGTCATCCAAATACATCACAGTAGACAGAACCCGCGGACGTGTCACCATTTACGGCTATAACAGTGCAACCCGTTCTTACGATACCCCGATCAAATCAATGATCTGCTCCGTAGGAAATCCAATCAGTTACACCGCAGCAGGAACATATAAAATCGGCTGGCAGTTGAAAAAGAAGCAAATGAGAGGTGAAGATTATGTGTGCTGGGCACCATATGTATCACAGATTTATGGCGCTGTTTACTTCCATGGCGTAGCAAGCAGCACACCGGATCTGAATATGATCTCTGCCGTAGACTTCAATTCCCTGGGATCACCGATGTCACATGGTTGTGTCAGACTGACTGCAATCGATGCAAAATGGATTTATGATAACGTCAGCAGCGGAACAACGGTCCGCATTGGCGACAATCTGGATTATCCGCTGACAAACCCGACCCGTTATACCTGGACAGGCGGTGCTTTCGGAAGCGATCCGACATATCGATAAAAAATAGAATAGGAATACCTGTATGAGAAAATCCATCGGGGCAGCAGTGCCGCCGATGGATTTTCTCATAAGAAGACATCGGCCATTTTACAGGAAAGGAAGACAGATACGATGGAATTACAGGAAAAGAAAAAGAACCGGACAGAACAGAAAACAGATATGCAGAATAAGGAAAAAGCATTGCTTACCCAACTTGACGAGATTGCAAAACAGGATCTCTGTCTGGCATTTTCCGGCGGTGTGGACAGCAGTCTGCTGCTGAAGCTTGTCATGGATGCATCTGCAAAATATGGAACAAAGGTTTATGCAGTAACCTTTCAGACAGGCTGCATCCGCCCTGCGACCTGGAGACAGCGACAAGAGTAGCAAAGGAGGTTGGCGCTGTTCATGAGGTCCTTTTTGTTGATGAGCTGGAGCAGGAGGCAATCCGTTACAATCCGGAAAACCGCTGCTATCTCTGTAAGCACTATCTATTTGGGAAACTTCTGGAATTTGCCCGCGATCACGGTGT
>SCPN01001581.1_pt1 | contig 34683 bp, 59 predicted proteins | sample 6106831 | NCBI WGS metagenome assembly SCPN01 (sample SAMN10720447, study PRJNA508395) | human gut metagenome | isolation source: Participant 1, 0 month
ATTTTTGATTTATTATTTATTAATCGTTATTATTTGCGGTAGTAGCAAAAGATAATCTTCATGCTACGGCTAGTCAAGCGGGACTTGCTGTTGGTATATATATTATTGGCACCTCGTTGTAGCCCGTTTGTTGGCAGGACGGTTTATCAGTATCCTAGGCTGTCGCAAGATGTTGTAACTTAGGTTTGTTGATTTACTTAATTTCAAACAGCTATGTACTTCTACACACCTAATTTACTAATGCTTGATAGTGTTCGTTTCTTAAATGGTTTTGCTTATGGTATTACATCTACTGCTACAAGTACTATCATAGCTGCTATTATTCCTATGTCACGCCGTGGGGAAGGGATTAACTATTATGGTTTGTCTTACATCTTGCCGCTGCAGTAGGTCCGTTTTGGTATTTTGATGCTTCATAGCCTTGGCTATGACTTTATCATCGCCTTCTGTGTTGCTCTTATCATCCTTTTGTGGTATCGGTTCCGTTTATCATGAAATTTAATGAACCTAAACTTGGTATTGAATCTGAAGCACATAAGGGCATTAAAATTTCTGATTATATCGAACCACGTATGAATTCCTATTAGTCTTGTTTCTATACTAGTAGGTTTTGCATAACCTGGTGTTATCGGTTTTATGGCAGCTATACAAAAGATTTAAACCTTATCTTAGCAGGTACTACTTCTTTGTTGTATATGCTGTAGTTATTACTATAACAAGACCATTGCTTGGCATTGTGTTTGATATGAAGGGTGAAAACTTCGTTCTTTACTCCTTGTTTTGTATCCTTAGCACTTGGTATTTTCTTATTATCCATCGCCCACTCTACATGGCTTGTGCTTTATCGGCTGTGTTTGTTGGCCTTGGTTACGGTACATTTATGTCAAACGGTCAAGCAGTAACGTTAAAATCGTACCTGTTCACCGTGCATTGGTGTTGCCACATCCACATACTTCATTGCCTTGGATATGGGCTTTAGGTTTTGGCCCTTATATTTTAGGCGCTGTTAAAGAGGTTGTAGGTTATACTAGTATGTTCCATGTTACTGTTGTAGTAGCACTCTTGCATCTGTTGCTTTATTATTTCCTCTATGGCCGTTATGGTAACTGAAAGATCTTTCTTGAAAGCTCGCGCTGAAGAGGAAGAAATTAGAAATCGTAAGCGTAATGGAAAATTAGCATAACATTAGCTATATATTTCTAATCATTATAATATAAAAGGACTCATACGAGATATCTCTGTATAGTCCTTTTATTGTTAAGGTATCTTAGGATTCCATTGTATTCTATACTACTAGTTTAGTATTTAAATATCCTTCAAATGCCATCTAGTAGTATAGGTGCATGGGAAAAAGTTACATCTATCCTATTATTTCTCAATATTAACGATGTTTACGATAATTTCTACGGCTTTTTTCATGTCATCAATACATGCGAATTCGTGACGACTCATGTAGGTTTCTACGCCAGTAAAGATATTAGGGTAGGGATGCCCATGAAGGAAATTTTAGAACCATCTGTACCGCCACGGATAGGGTCGCAAATAGGAGTGGATACCCGCTTTTTCCATAGCTGCTTTAGCTACGTTGACACATTCCATGTTGTCTTGATGATATCGTACATATTGTAATATTGATCTTTACGGATACTTGCACATACTTCAAGGCCATAGATTTCTGCTTCTAATTGCTTTGACCAGCTTGTAAGAAGAATGTTTCGCTTCGAACACCCTTTGTCATGGTCGCGTATGATATAGTTCATTTTACCAGTATCTACTTCAGGTTTCCATGCTCATGAGCATAAAGAAACCTTTGGCGACCGTATGTGTTCTGGAACAGCAGCACCTGGTAATAGAGCATCGAATTGTAATTGCTAATTTAGCACAGTTAATCATAATGCCTTAGCAGTGCCTGTATGAACAGATACACCTTTAATGTAACTGTACCGCCAGCAGCATTAAATGTTCTCTGTATCTGTTGTCCGCTCTCACCATCAATAGTATAAGCAAAATCAACAGGAAATTCTTTGACATCAAAGTGATCTGCACCGGTACCCGATTTCTTCATCTGGGCCAAAGGCACACATGATTTTACCATGCTTGATTTCTGATGAGCTACGAGGTAGGCGAGGGCTTCCATGATTTCGCAGATGCCAGCTTTGTCGTCACCGCCTAGTAGTGTAAGACCATCGGTTACTACCAAGGATTTACCAATATAGTTCTTTAAATTAGGAAAATCTGTCACGACGTGTGTAGATTTGATGTTCTTCGTTGAGGCTAAATATCGCTACCATCATAGTTTCTACAATGCGAGGTTTAATATTTTCTGCGTTGTAAATCAGCTGTATCCATATGAGCGATAAAGCCAATAGCAGGTGCTTTTTCATCTGTATTAGCATTTAATGTGCCAATAACAAAACCATTTTCACGGTTGTAAATAACTTCATCTAAACCGATTGCTTTTAAATCAGGAACGAGCACATTAGTAGCAAAGTCTACTTGAGTTTGAGTAATTTTGAATGGTAATTTCCTCGTTAGACCGTGATTTATGCTTGTATAGCGTACAAAACGTTCTGACCATTGATTCCATAATGACCTCGCAAACATACGTAAGCATAGCATATTGGTATAAATGCTGTATATAAAAGATTCTTAATATACTTTCATTGTAGAACAGAGGGGCTGAAAATGCAAAATAAATATTTATGGAACGTGTGATATTTTATTCGCATAATGCATAGAAAACCATTGAACCATATATAGTGCCGTGTTAGTATAAAGGTGAATAGTTATACGTTTGTACATTTTCTGTGAGGAGGTTTTACCATGTCGGACGAAACCTCGTTCTATCCCGCCCGTAGAACCCGTATTGGATCCTAAGAAGGATTACGTAGAGATTAACTCATATGTAGTATTCTGGGGCCTATTCTATGCGGCAATTTTCACACTGGCTGTAGGTTATTTATGTTTGAAAATCGGTCACACTGTAGATGCCTTTGTCCAGTATCTGTACTGCTATGGGTACAGCAGTTATTTTGAAACGGCAAAATGCTTTTGCCGAAACGGTTCACATTCAGGCTATCGCTAGTTCTAGTACGAACATTAGCTGGTGCGATGTTCTTCTTACCAGCTCTATACATTTGGAATGTTACAGATGTAACCTTGTACAAAATGGCGATTCCTATTATCCTGGTGGCGTACTTTGGTGTTCTATTATGCGTTATGTTCCGTCGCTACTTTGTTGAGGAAATGCACTATGTGTATCCGTTCCCAAGCGGTCGTGCTGCTGCTGAAGTGCTAATGAGTAATGAAGGTAGCAAAGCGAAACTCATGCTTGGTTCTGGTCTATCGCCTTGTATATGACTTTATTCTTAACAGCCCGGTTGGTGGAAGAGGTTATCCGTACCTACTGCATTTAAATGGGGTCTGCTCTAGCAGATCTCGACTAAGTTAAATGCTGCTGTAGATACAGATGCTGCGTTGCTTGGTCTTGGTTACTTCACAGGCTTACGGTATGCGGCTATTATCGCAGCTGGTTCCTTCTTCTCTTGGTTCGTATGTATTCCAATCGTATACCATTTAGCCCGGAACATATCATGCAAATCAATGGGCATGCAGTTCCACTTTGCAGAAGCTCCTATTCGTAAAGTATTCTTAGACTATGTTCGCCATATTGGTATCGGTATGCTTGCTATGGCAGGTATCATCGGATTGCTCAAGATGTCTAAGGTAGTGGCTAGTGTTGTTAAAATGCAGTACTTGATATTTTCAGTTCCAAAACTGTAGATGTTAACTTGCTTCGTACACAACGCGACGTTCCTACATCTTGATTGGCGCTGGCATCTTGTTATGTACGGTCTATTTGCAGCATATTTCCACTTTATGTATGCTGAAAGCTCTCCCAAACAATCGTAGCATTCTTAATCGTTCTAATTATGTCTTTCTTATTATCTGTAGTAGGTATCAGCTCCATTGCTTATACAGGTACAGAACCAGTATCTGGTATGACAATCTTCATGATTATCATCTCCGCTGTATGCTTTAACAGCTGCAGGTATGACTGGTAAAGTAGGTATGATTGCAGTCCTAATGATGGCTTCCTTCATCGGGTACAACCATCGGCATGGCTGGTAACTTCATGTCTGAGCTTAAAGTGGCTCATATGACAGGTGCTACACCTAAGAAAATGGAACAATGGCAAATCGTTGGTACCATTCTTTGTGCTGTAATTTCTGTAGGCGTTATGATCCTCTTGAATGATGCATATGGCTTCGTAGGGGACCATGCATTGAATGCTCCTCAAGCGAATGCTATGGCTGCTATCATTGAGCCAATGATGACTGGTGGTAGTGCTCAATGGCCTCTATACATGGCTGGTGCATTATTCGCTATTATCTTGTGGATGGTAAAGTTCCACCATTGGCATTTGCACTTGGTACGTAACTTGCCAATGGAAATTCACACCATTACTTATCGGTGGTCTAATTGCATACTCGTACAAAATAGTACAAAAGATAAAGAATGGCGCATCTTCGCTCTAAAGGTAGCACAATTGCATCTGGTCTCGTAGCCGGTGGTGCCATTGGTTCTTTATTCAGTGCTGTACTTCGTATTGCAGGTGTTGATGTATTCGCTCAAGATTGGGTTGAAACACCGGAAGCAACATACCTCAGTATTGTAATGTACTTGTTACTCTGTGTATTCTTGTACAAAGTGGCTATGTATGTAAAAGCTAAAAAAGCTAAATAATGTGAGTATGATAGCTTTTCAATGAAGTAAAAATGCTATCTATTCTATAAAATGCTAGGAATTCTCCTACCTGGAGATGGCCGCCTTCATCAAGTTAGGGTTTAGCTTGGTGAAGGCGGCCTTTTTGTAATTATGACTATTTAGGTTTTCTAGATAAATAGTATGTTTGATATAACCTTAAGCTATGTTTGGGTAATACCTATTGATATAGTCGGATTAATTGACCCTAACTATATCGAATGTTATGATTATACTAGGATACCTTTATAGGTATTATTTTTATTATGCTCATACTGTAAGTATAGATAGATTCATTCGTATATAGAAAGAAAACTTTACATAGAACTGTAAGGTTAGAGTAAGGTCAATTATGAAATTTAAGAAAATAGCAGCTCTTTTAGGGGCGTTTACCATTGCTAGTAGCTTGTTTATTACTGGTTGTGGTAATACAGGTAATAGTCAAAAAACATGGCGCGTTGGTACAGATGCAACCTATGCACCATTTGGATTTAAAGATAAAGACAGCGGAAAATTGGCTGGCTTTGATATCGATATTATTAATGCTATTGCTCAAGAAGAGGGCATTGAAGCAGATGTTCAAAACTTGAACTTTGATGCACTTTTACCTGCATTACAAAGTAATACTATCGATATTGCTATCTCTGATATGACTATCTCTGAAGATCGAGCAAAATCTGTTGATTTTAGTAAGTCTTACTATATAGCTGGTAATGGTCTTGTAGTTAATATTGATAATACTACAATTAATAGCTTTAAAGATTTAGAAGGGAAGCGCATCGGTGTATCTATCGGATCTACTGGTGCAGAAATTGCTAGCAAGATTCCTAATGCCGATGTGCGTCAATTCAACCTCATCGTCGATGCGTTCTTAGAATTGCAAAATAGAGGTGTAGATGTAGTTATTAACGATACACCAGTAAACGAATATTATGTTAACGGCAAGGGCAAAGGTATCGCAAAGGTTACTGAGAGGACTATGATGCGGCGCCGCTTGGTATTGCTGTAAAGAAAGGCAATACAGAGCTCTTAATAAAGTTAACGATGGTTTGGCTAAGATTAAAAGCCAATGGCAAATATGCGGAGATTTATAAAAATGGTTTGTAAAGAGCCACCAACAGAGGATTTAAAATAGTTTGTAGATATACCAAAACGTATTATTTGTTATAATACGTTTAGTAAACCTCAAATGGTATGAGGTAGTATATAGAATAGGTGATATGATGGTTGTTGATGTGCATTTTAGATATAATTAAAGAGAAGGGCGCCCTCGTTTTAGATGGTGGGTTAGGATCAGAGTTAGAGCGTTATGGCTGTAACCTTCAGCATAAATTATGGTCTGCTAAGATTCTTATGGACCAACCGGATATCATCAAAAATACATATTTCGTTACTTAGCGGCTGGGGCGGATATCATTCAAAGTTCTGGGTATCAAGCAACGGTAGCTGGCTTTAAAGGCCTAGGATTTGGCGGAAGAAGCAGGCTTGAACTTGTAAAATTATCTGTTCGTTTCAGTACAAGCTCGCAATGAGTTTGTAGAGGCTAAGGCGAGTGGGCACCTTACATTGCGTGGTATTACACTGGGAGAAGAGACCCCAAATGGCATTAGATATTTTTCTGAAGGTGCATTGCCTAAACCACTGGTAGCGGCCTCTGTAGGCTCCATATGGAGCTTTTGGCGGATGGCTCTGAGTACCGTGGATATCCTGGTACAAACTGAGTATCTTGAGGTGTTCCATATACCTCGCTAGCCTTATTCTGTGAAGAAAACCTGATATACTATCTTTTGAAACAATACCGTCTTATGATGAAGCCATTGCTGCCATTGCTCGAGCAATGTCTGACCCATATACATCGCGAGGAATTCCTGGGTGGATTTTCTTGTAAAGATGGACATTATGTTTCTAGTGGTGAAACCATCATTAAATGTGCAGAAATGATCGATAAGGTTAGACCTATAACTGGTATTGGCATCAATTGTACGAAACCAGAGTATGTAGAGTCCTTGATTAAGGATATTCGTACTGTTACGGATAAACCAATTGCTGTATACCCTAATCTTGGTGAAAGCTATGATAGTGAAACTAAGACCTGGTATGGCGACCCTGCATCATTTGTAGATTATGTTGATGTATGGCGTCATGCTGGGGCAGATATCATAGGTGGTTGTTGTAGAACAACACCCTGAAATCATTAGAGATATAGCTAGAAAAATTCATAAATAGTAATATAAACTAATGATATAATAAAGAAGGCTATCGATGTTAAGTCGATAGCCTTCTTCTTTTTAGCCGTTTGGAGTAGTAAAATGTAATACTTTAAAGTTTGATATAAAGATATAAAAGAGGTGATACATTAGGTATCACCTCTTAATGTTAGATAATAAAAAAAAAAGAGTGCATAAGCACTGCTTTTGCTATGGCGGAGAGACAGGGATTTGAACCCTGGGTACGGGATAACCGCACACATGATTTCCAATCATGCTCCTTCAGCCGCTCGGACACCCTCCATGTATTCTGTTGTGTAACAGGTACTCTGTAGTATATGAAAAGTTAGATTTATGTCAAGCAAAAAATAGTGAAATTATTGAACTTCATAAGACTTTTAAAGTATAAGAAAAAAGCCCTTTTCAGGCGGCTTTGTGTTAGTATTATAATACTTTGATTTCAGCCGCATCGATGGATGCTTTGATATCGTCTGCCATTTTTCGATTTTGAAGATCTTCTGCTTTTAAAGAGGATTTAATATCAAGTGGTTCGGATACGATTTCAATGTCTTTGAAGTCATTTTCGAAGTGAGCAACCATTGTTTTCATTGCAGCAGATGCCCAAGAGTGGTTACCGATGATAGATACCTTATGGTTTTGGAAGTTAAGAGCTTTTAACTCGTGGATGAGGTTTTCCATTGTAAGGTATAGGTTCAAGTTATATGTAGGAGCGATTGTTACCAAGTTCGTATTTCCAAGCATCGGAGATGATGTAGGAAGCATTAGTTTTGGAAACATCATAGATTTTGATATCTGTTACACCGCGTTTGGATAATTGTTTAGCCAATTGTTGTGCAATGTCACGAGTGTTACCATACATAGAACCGAAGGCGATAACAACGCCTTTTTTCTCAGCTGTATAGTTGGACCAGTGCAAGTATTTGTGCAAGATGTATTGAATTGTTTCAGGTGTACGCCAGATTGGACCATGAAGTGGAGCAATGCGTTTGATTTCAAGACCAGAAACTTTGCGAATTGCATTTTGTACTTGAGGACCGTATTTACCAACGATATTTGTATAGTAACGACGAGCTTCTTCTTCATATGTAGCAATGAAATCTGTTTGGTCCGCAAAGATGTTACCATTAACGGTACCAAATGTACCAAAAGCATCTGCAGAGAACAATGTGCCTGTAGATTTTTCATAAGTACAAGTTACTTCTGGCCAGTGAACCATAGGCATAGTGTAGGAAACAAGAGTATGTTTACCTAGGCAAATTTCATCGCCCTCTTTAACTGTGACATTTGATTATTGACATCCATTATTGTTCCTGACCATTGTTCATATTGAGATGATTCTTCGCGAATTTCAGCATCTACGGAGTCTACAACACAAGTTCTTTTCATCGTCGATGAAATAGCTGTTATAGCTAACACCATTTGGAATAGGAAATAAGTTTTCGAAACGTTCTGTTGTCCAGTCATTACTACCAATCCAGTAGATATTATGGGTCATTTTCTGAGCACAATGCATAATAAAATCCTTTCTTAACTCACATTTGTTATGTATAGGTTTACACGAATTCTCATGTTCGTAAATATATCATCAACTTATAATACTATATATTTTCGAAAAATCAATATTGAAAAGCCTACCCCAAGGAGTAGGCTTTCACCTGAAAGAATAGTCATAAATTATTTAAAGTATTTTACACCAGATGTAAAGATTGGCATCTCTAATTGACCAGGAATATTTTTGCTAATTCCTGTGCCACAGCGTTCGGAGTGTGCCATTTTACCAAATACGCGACCATCAGGACTATAAATACCTTCGATAGCAGCTACAGATTGGTTAGGATTGAAGCGGCTATCCATGGATGCAATACCATCAAAGTCTACATATTGTGTAGCAATTTGACCAGTTTTATTGAATTCCAATACTTGTTGAGGGGATGCAATGAAGCGACCTTCACCGTGAGAGATAGGTACAGTGTAGATTTCGCCTGCTTTAGCATCGCTCATCCAAGGGGATTTTGTAGAAATAACTTTAGTGTTAACCATACGAGACAAGTGACGACCAATGGTGTTGTACGTCAAAGTAGGATGGTCAGCAGTTAAGGTTTCAATATGACCACCTGGCAACAAGCCTAATTTGATAAGTGCTTGGAAGCCGTTACAAATACCAAGTACAAGGCCATCTTGTTTGTACAAGAGATTTTCTAGGCCTTCAGCAAGGTATGGATTACGGAAGAGGGTAGCCATAAATTTGCCAGAACCATCTGGTTCATCGCCAGCACTGAAACCACCAGGGAACATAAGAATTTGAGATTCTGCTAATTTAGCTTTGATTACGTCGATAGATTCTTTTAATTGTTCTGGTGTTTGGTTTCGAATTACTACAATATCTGTTTCGGCCCCAGCTCGTTCGAAGGCACGAGTCGCATCAAATTCGCAGTTTGTACCAGGAAATACGGGGATGAGAACCTTTGGTTTGGCACCTAAGGATGTACTGCGAGGTTTAGCGTGTTGATCATGGATGTACGCTACTGCTTCTCCAGAGCCATTTGGAGCATGCATAGGGAATATATCGTTGAGTGGAGCTTCATAAGTTGCTTGGATCTCCTTGAGTGATACGGATTGATCTGCCCATTCAATAACTGGATTTGCTTGTGTTACACCGATTACTTTTAAACCTGGTAACTCTAAGAGATAGTTAACAGCTTTAATGTCTACCTCTACGATAAATGCACCAAGAGCAGGTTGGAAAATAGCCTCGTTCAGCGTATTTATCGAATTTAACACCGATGTTGTTGCCAAGAGCCATTCTTTGTGACTGCTTCAGGAATACCACCTTGTTCAACTACATAAGCAGAGTAAACACGACCTTTTTCAATTTGTTCTTGCAAGGTATCGCAATTTTCTTTGAAACAATCCCAATCTGGAGTGTCATCGTACATGCGAGGTACATCGAAGAATACGAGTCGATGATCTACGCCTTTAAGGTCCTGACTTACGATATTGTCTACATGAGCTGTACCAACTGCAAAGGATACGAGCGTAGGAGGAACGTAAGGTCCATAAATGTACCGCTCATAGAGTCTTTGCCACCAATAGCACCGATTTCAAGTTCTTTTGTGCTTTATAAGCGAGAAGGGCTGCTACAGGTTTGCCCCAAGATTCCTTAGAGTTAAGGCGTTCAAAGTACTCTTGTAATGTTAAGTATGCATCTTCACGACGACCGCCAAGAGCTACTAACTTTGCTACCGACAAAAGCACTGCATATTGTGCGCCATGATAAGGGCTCCAGTCGGATAATTCTGGTACAAAGCCATGTGTCATGATACTAGCTGTAGTAGTATCACCATTTAATACAGGTAATTTTGCGACCATACCTTGAGTAGGTGTCTTTTGGAACTTACCACCGAATGGCATGAGTACTGTATTAGCACCAACTATACTATCAAAGCGTTCTGCTAAGCCTTGTTGGGATGCTGCATTTAAATCGGATACGGCTGCAAGCCATTTTTCTTTAAAGTTATCTGCACTAGAAGAACCACGTAAGAAGTAAGAGCGATCCGCTGGAGCTGTTATTATAGCTTCTTGCTGTTGGCTTGCACCATTTGTATTTAAGAAGTCGCGGCTAATATCTACAATTGTTTCGCCATTCCAGTTCATGATTAGACGATTTGTATCAGTTACATCTGCTACAACTGTACATTCTAAGTTTTCTTCGTCGCAATATGCTTTAAATGCATCTACATCGGTAGCGGAGATAACGCAAGCCATACGTTCTTGAGATTCAGAAATCGCCAATTCTGTGCCATCAAGGCCAGCGTATTTTTTAGGCACTAAATCAAGGTTAATAGTTACGCCATCTGTTAATTCACCGATAGCAACGGATACACCGCCAGCACCAAAGTCATTACAACGTTTGATAAGTGTAGTTACTTCACCACGACGGAAGAGACGTTGAATTTTGCGTTCCGTGGGGCGTTGCCTTTTGAACCTCTGCACCACATGTAGAAAGGGATTCTACCGTGCTCTTTAGAGGAGCCGGTAGCACCACCACAACCATCGCGACCAGTTTTACCACCAAGTAATACTACAACATCGCCTGGAACTGGTACTTCGCGGCGTACTTTGATTACGTGGAGCTGCACCGATAACAGCGCCATTTCCATGCGTTTTGCTACGTAGCCAGGATGGTAATATTCTTCTTTACTTCACCTGTAGCAACCGATTTGATTGCCATAAGAGGAATAGCCACGAGCTGCTTCTTGAGTGATTTTCTTTTGTGGTAATTTACCTTCTATGTATCTTCAAGACTCGTATGCATCGCCAGAGCCGGTGATGCGCATTGCTTGGTATACATAGCGGCCGCTCAATGGATCGCGGATACAGCCTCCTAAGCAGGTAGCAGCACCGCCGAATGGTCGATTTCAGTGGTAGGGTGGTTATGGGTTTCATTTTGAATAATAACAACCATTCTTCAGTTTTCCGTCTACATCAACAGGAACGATGATAGTACAAGCTAATTGATTTCATCGGATTCATCAAGATTTGTTAAACCACCAGCATGGCGTAATTCTTTTACGGCTAGTGTAGCCATGTCCATGAGAGAACGCGCTTTTTTCTTAGCTGTATAGAGCTCCAGCACGACCTTCCATGTATTCTTCTAGGGCTTCTTCAATAGGGCTGTGAAGGATTTGCTTCGATAGAGATATCCGTTAACTCTGTCGTAAATGTGGTGTGACGGCAGTGGTCGGACCAATATGTATCGAAGAGGCGAATTTCTGTAATCGTATCCCGGTGTTCTACCTCGGCATATTGTTGTTCAATCATTTGAAGGTCCGCCAATGTCATAGCAAGACCATAGTTTTTGATAAGTCCTTCTAACTCAGCATCGCTCATTGTCGTAAAGCCATCGATAGTTGCCACTGGTTTTGGGTCCTCTAAATTGAGAGCCAAAGTGTTAGGTAATTCAAGGCTTGCTTCACGGGAATCAACAGGGTTAATGTAGTATGCTTTGATGGCATTTTCTTGTTCTTTTGTGAAAGTACCTTCGATAGCAAATACACGGGCACAGCGAACAATATGGCCAGATGTAAGGGTGAGCATAGAAATACATTGCTCAGCGCTATCAGCACGTTGATCGTATTGACCTGGTAATATTCAACAGCGAATACGAAACCTTGTACAGCGGGAATTTCTTCTAATACTGTATCCACAGGAGGTTCGGAGAAGATAAGATTTTTTGCAGCCTCTAAATCTTTTGCATCTACATGTTCGATATCATATCGCTCGTAGATGGTTACTCCTGTAGCAGGCATAGATAATTCCTGTTGTAAGGTTTGTAACATGCGTTGCGCTTCTAGGTTGAAAGATTCTCGTTTTGTTACGAATAATCGTTGTATAGCCATTGTAGCCTCCTGTAATGTATATAATTCCCTGTGGATATTGACAAATTAAGTATAGTCGGTCTAGACTTATAAGTAAAGATAATATTACTTATGAAAAGATTAGAAATGCTAATAAATATGAAAGGTTCATGAAGGTCATAGGACCTGGCTTTCATGAAGATTTACATATTCATTATATATTGAGAGTTCTATAATTATAATATAATAAATGATATGTGTATTTAAAAGTAAGACGTTACTATTAGTATATAACAGAGGTGAATAAAATGGCAGTATCTGCAGATTTATATAGAACCTTTTAGGGTAGGCTTATATTTGTCCTTTCTCCGTGCCGCAAAAGAATTAGGTGTCCCAATCCGCCATTAGTCAAAGTATTAAACAATTAGAAGGGGAACTTAATATGCCTCTTTTTGCGTACTACAAAATCTGGGATTCACGCCGGAAGGTAAAGAATTGTTTGATACGGTAGCTAAAGCTTTCTCTATTCTTGATAATGGTGTTACCCAATTACAAGAACGGGTTAGCCAAGCTTATGAAAGTTTAAACCTTGCTGCTACAGATACATTATGTCGCCATTTCTTATTACCATATTTCCATAAATGGCAATTGCAAGAAAGTGAAATCGGATTGCATCATTAATCGTCCATCCCCTAATTGCGTAGAGTTGGTACCTCAATAAAGAGGCTCAGTTAGCGGTGGTTAATGATTATGAGGGATTGAGAGATAATCCTCAGTTAGAGGTAACTACGCTAGCTACAATTCAAGACGTCTTTGTTGGCGGTCCTGACTATAGCAGGCAGGCTTCGATCAAGGTCGCTTACTTAACGAGCCTATCTTATTATTACAAGGGCTCTGCAAGCCGTACCTTCTTTGATGAAGTAACACATGGCGCATGCCGTAAGCCTCGCTTTGAACTTGGTAGCGTCGATGTATTGCTCGATCTTGTAGAAATTAATATGGTATTTCCATGTTGCCTAACCATGTAGTGCAAACAAAAGATGCAAGAAGGCTCCATCGTGCGTATCGATACAGATATTCCTGTGCCGACCCGTGATATTGTAATTTGTCCGTTCTCGTTTGGTACCTCAATCTGAAGGGCTGCGCGCCTACATCCTTGCTTATTAATCGTGAAAGCACTCGTGATAAGGTTCTAGACTATAAGAGACACACTTTTGAGAAATTTCAGAAAGTGTGTCTTTTATATTTTTAGACTAGTCTTATCTGTGCTATATTATATTGTTATAAACCTGTTGAATTTTATAATTCAGAGTTGAAAGTTTTAAGTCTCTTTGATAGTTATTGTATTAGTCATATTGTTAAGGCTTTTACTTGATAGGTTGACCCTAAGGGTTATTTACGTTAAAATTTAAAGATAGTTATACTGCGGAGGTAAGAGCACATGGAATTATTAAAACAACGCATTCGTGAAGAGGGATTGTCCTCAATAATCGCGTGCTAAAAGTCGATGGTTTTAAATCATCAAATCGATCCACAATTGTTTAAAGCAATCGGTAAAGAAATTGCCGATCGTTACCGTGATGCAGGGTACAACGTATTGTTACTATTGAGGCATCTGGCATTGCATTGGTTGATGGCTGCGCTTGAACTTGATGTGCCATTAGTATTTGCACGTAAAAAAAATCTATTCTTATGGTAGACGATGTATATCATAGTGTGGTGTATTCTACACAAAAAGAAGAAAACTACGATATTACTATTTCTAAAAATTTTGCAGTTGGTGAAAAGTGTTAATCATCGATGACTTCTTGGCATCTGGTGAGGCGGCTATGGCCTTGCTAAATTGGTAGAAGACGCAGGTGATGAAGTGGTAATGGCTATTGCTATCGAAAAATCCTTCCAACCTGGTCGCGAACGCCTTGAACATGCAGGTTATCATGTAGAGTCTTTAGTCTGTATTAAAGAATTTAAAGACAATGGTTGTGTATTTATCGAAGACTAATAGTCTGATTATTTGTAGAGGGAATTATGAATCAGCAGAAAAATTCGACTTACTCGTTGCTGACCTTAATAAAGGCGGTAACACTTGGTTTACAAAGGAAGAAATGACAGACGATCTTCATAGTCGTTTATCACGGCCGTTTGATGTTCATGAGCATAGCTTGCCTGTATTCATCGTTGTGGATGATTCTGCATTCTCCTATGCTCGTATAGCTATCACAACAACATCTATTGATGAAAAGATTCCTGCTGTGTTAAAAGAACTTAACACATTAAATCAAGATTACAAGATATCTAAATATTACGTGAGCAATGAAGACAATAACATTTATATGGATGTATCTGTTCCCTGGTTTGACAGAACAGTTCGATCCTACAGTAGTAGTTAATTTATTGTTTGAAGTTGTTCAACCACACTTAGATGCTGTGCATAAAGGCATTCTTAAAGTAGCTGGTTTTAGCTTAATAGAGGTTGTTATGAATCCTAAAGCGTTATTATTTGATAAGTTTTTGAAAGAAGAAGAAATCATATCTTTTGAACGGAAGGATTTTGATGATGAAGACGGTACAGTAGTATATCGTTCTTATATTAAACCCCTGCTGTGGGATATGCCGTTATTTGTCATTCTTGATAACAGTATTTACAGTGTTATTCGTTTAGTGTTGGGCCCTGAAAAGGTAACTGCACAAACATGGCTGCCTTAAATGCGTCATCAATCGAGATAATGCGACATACAAAACTATAAACTTTATATTGATGAACAAGACTCCAGCCTATATTTGACTGCGTATATATGTGGTGATGATGTGCGTTTGAACCCGCATACTAATGTATGCATTAATGTCTCTATTGTAGATTATGTACCTGAAGCTGTAGGTGAGTTGAAAGCTGCTTTGAAAGTGGTACCACTAATCAATAACAAATATAGATTAACTGGCATAATGTTCGAATTAATAAAGAGGGTATCCTATTCATAGATAGGATACCTCCTTTACTGTGTAGAAAACATATATGAATATTATAAAGCAAAGAGTTTACTGAAGGAATGGCTTTGTATAAAATGTGTAGATTTTGTAATCAACCAATTTGAATAAAGTAGATATAATTGAATTCAATATTTTGAATAGTTCGAATATAACGAATAATAAAAAATAATTAATTAAATAATATCTGAAAATATTGTTGATTTTGTAAATGTTAGGTGTTACAATTTGTGTACAAGAAGGAGGTAGCACTGCGAACTATGCAAACCAACAAACTCAAAGCAAGTCTACGGCGGCTATTTGTGCGCATTTGACCCAGTCTGTTTCCTGGCTGGCTTTTATTAGGAGGATCTATGAAGGTCGGTATTATTATGGGCAAGCAAGTCTGACCTAGACACAATGAAAAGGCATCTGCCGTACTTGATGAATTCAAAATCCCTTATGAAATGGTTATTGCCTCAGCTCATCGTACACCTGAAGTTGTAAAGGATTTTGTTACACGACTTGAAGATGAAGGCTATCGCTTTTATAGCTGGTGCTGGTGCAGCGGCCCACTTTACCAGGTGTGAAGCTAGCTTCACTACATTGCCTTGTTATCGGAATTCCTCTTAATGCAACAGCTTTAAAAGGTATCGATTCCTTGTTTGCTATTGTTCAAATGCCATCTGGTATGCCTGTAGCAATCTATGGCTGTAGATGGTGCTAAAAACGGAGCACTTTTGCAGTCCAATTGGAGCAGCTTTCAACAAAGAATTGAAAGACCGATATGTACAGTATCGCAAAGATATGGCTGAAAAAGTATTAGCGGACAATGCTGAATTACAAGGTGCCATTAAACTATAATCGTTTGAAGCGTTTACATCATCATTTATACATCTTTGAATAGATAAGAGTAAAAGGAGACACATCATGGCTAACATCAACTTGGAAACATTAACATTTATTGTATGAAGGTAAAGCAAAACAAGTATATCAAACAGATAACAAAAGACGATACATTGTTCATTACAAAGATGATGCTACCGCATTTAACGGCGAGAAACATGATACTATCCTTGGCAAAGGCGTATTGAACAATAAAATCTCTTCCTTCTTCTTCGAATTATTGAAAAAAGAAGGCGTTCCGACTCATTTCTGTTCGTCGCGAAGATTGATCGTAATCAAACAGTACTTACGTTGATATCATTCCTCTAGAAGTTATCGTTCGTAACATTGCAGCTGGTTCTATGGCTAAACGCTTTGGTATTGAAGAAGGTACTCCTCTTAAACATCCAATTCTTGAATTCTGCTACAAAAATGATGAATTAGGTGACCCATTTGCTAATGAATCCCAAATCACAGCACTTGGCTGGGCTACAAGAACAACTTGATGTAATCTCTACTATCACTTTAAAAGTAAACGATATTTTGAAAAATTCTTGGCTACTAAAAATGTAACCCTTGTAGATTTTAAATTAGAATTTGTACCCATAATGGTGAAATTTTATTGGGTGATGAAATCTCTCCTGATACATGCCGCTTTCTGGATGCTAACAGGTGAAAAACTCGACAAAGACCGTTTCCGTCGAGATCTTGGCAATATTGAAGAAGCATATAAGGCAATGTTATTCCGCCTTACTGGCGAACGCGCCTAAGGGCACAAATGAACTACCATCCAGTTTTTGATAAATGGTATGAAGAGGTGGTGTATCTGGTGTCTATGATAGAACCATTGATGTAGCACGCTATGTATATTGGGACTCTTTGCGCTCCAACACCGTGGACAAGAAAGCGGGAATTGCTGTTACCGATGGTCATGATGTAGAACTAAAAAGGTATGGGCTTGTTGACTGAGGCCATTAAAGAACTACCATCCTTACCAAGCCATGGGGACTGGTCATGCTGCGGTACTCTACAACAGGTTCCATTAATCCACGCAATATCCAACCCTTAGTAATTCATTACCAGGTGGTCAAATTCGGTAGCTCATTAATGGTAATTTAACGAATGCCCTAGCCATCGTAAACGTCTTGAAGCGGATGGACCTATTTTCAAACGACAATGGATTCTGAGGTTATCGTAAACCCCATTGCTCGCTCTAAAGTTGAGACACAAGAGGAAACGCATTGCCGATGCGGCAGTCAAACTGAAGGAGCCTTTCTCTAGTTATTACTACGAACGACTCCTTGGTAGGTGTGCGATCCCCAAGGCTTTAGACCCTTTGTTTAGGTAAAACGGCAAATGGCTATGTTTCTCTAGTGAAAGCTGTGCCTTAGATGCTATAAAGCCGAGTTTATTCGTCACATCGATCCAGGCGAAATGGTAATTATCGATGACTCTGGTGTACGTAGTGTTATCTATGCAGAACCAGAGAAAATTGATAAAAGCTTTGGTGTGTCTTTGAATATATCTATTTTGCCCGTGGCGATAGCTTCCATATCGATGGTCAATCGGTATATCAATCTTCGTCTTAATATGGGGCGTGAATTATATAATGAAACTAAATACGATGCAGATATAGTTATGTCTATTCCCTGACTCACCCACAGCCGCACTAGGCTATGCCTCGTGCATCGGGCATACCATTTGCAGAAGGCTTAGTGAAAAACCGATATAGCGGTCGTACTATCAAGCCAAATCAAGAGGAACGGGAGTTAGCTGTTCGTATGAAGCTTAATGCATTTGCTCCATATTGTAGGGCAAACGGATTGTCCTTATCGATGACTCTATCAAAATGCGGTACTACGAGTGGCATTATCGTTAAAATGCTAAAGGAAGCAGGCGCTAAAGAGGTTTACATGTGTGTAAGCTCACCAACAATTGAGTATTCCTGTCACTATGGTATTGATACGTCGGTGCGTAAAGAGCTAATTGCTGCCACACATACAGTAGATGAAATAAAAGAATATATTCATGCTGACAAATTACATTATTTATCTCGTGAAGGCTTATGTCGTGCCGTATCTGATATAGCGCCTAATGATTTATGTTTTGCTTGCTTTAATGGTGATTACAGTGTAGAGGTTCCTGCGGAACAAGAGGAAGGGGTCAAATATGTGCTCGAATAAAACTAGTTTAACCTATCGTGATGCAGGCGTTGATATTGATGCAGGTAATCGCGCAGTAGAATTGATGAAAGAATCCGTAAAACGCACCTATACACCTGGTGTTGTAGGTGATTTAGGTGGTTTTGGGGGCCTCTATTCCTTAGCTGGTCACTCTATGTCTGACCCTATGCTCGTATCCGGTACAGATGGGGTAGGTACGAAATTACGTTTAGCTATCATGATGGATAAGCATGATACAATTGGGCAAGATTGCGTAGCCATGAGTGTTAACGATATTCTTGTGCAAGGTGCAACGCCTTTATTCTTCCTCGATTACATTGCAGTGGGTAAACTTGATCCTATGAAAGTAGCAGACATCGTGCGCGGTGTGGCTGAGGCTTGTAAAGAGTCCGGATGTGCTTTGCTAGGCGGGGAAACTGCTGAAATGGCTGGATTCTACGATAACGATGATTACGATGTGGCTGGTTTTGCCGTTGGTATCGTTGATCGTCCTAAATTGATTACCGGTGAAAGTATTAAAGCTGGCGACGTAATTTTAGGTCTGCCATCGTCTGGTGTACATTCTAATGGCTTCTCCTTGGTTCGTAAAATTGTATTTGACCATAAACAATTGTCTATCGATACAAAAATTCCAGAGTTTGGTAAAACCTTAGGCGAGGAATTATTGACGCCTACTTGTTTGTATCCTAAAGCTGTATTGCCGTTAATTGAACAAGAGCTTGTAAAAGGCATGGTTCATATTACCGGCGGTGGCTTCTATGAAAACATTCCCCACGCGTATTGCCAAAAGGCGTGACTGCAGAGGTAGATGTCACTACATGGCCACGACTTCCTGTGTTTACGAAACTACAAGAATGGGGCAATGTAGCCTGGCCTGAAATGTACCGTACGTTCAACATGGGGATTGGTATGATACTCATCGTCATCAAAAGGATGTAGAAACAGTTAAAGAAAACCTTTCTAGTCGTGGTGAAACGGTATATGAAATTGGCCGCATTGTAAGTGGTGATGGTCCTGTTGTCCTTAAAGGGCTGAGTTCGATGCGTAATTCTAAAAAGAGATTAGCCCTCTTTGCCAGTGGTCGTGGTTCTAATGGTGAAGCTTGTATAAGGCTATGCAAGAAGGCTATATTAACGGTGAATTTGTTGTAATCATTACAGATCATGGCAATGCAGGAATTGTGGAACGCTCTAAATCTTGGAATATTCCGCTTATTGTTATGGAACGTAGCGACTATGATTCTAAAGCTAGCTTCGAACAGGCTCAACTAGATGCTTTAGAGCCTTATAAGGTTGATGGTATCGTCTTGGCAGGCTATATGCGTATTGTAGGTGCCCCTTTGATAGAGCGATATGAACATCGTATATTAAATATTCATCCTGCTCTGTTACCATCATTTCCAGGACTTCATGGTCATCAACAAGCCATTGACGGCGGTGGGTAAAAATTACGGGATGCACGGTACACTTTGTTGATGCGGGAATGGATACGGGGCCTATCATTATGCAGAATACGGTGCCTGTATTACCCGATGATACAGAGGATACCTTGAGTGATAGATTATTACCTATTGAACATAAAACGTATAAAGAGGCTTTGCGACTATTTTGTGAAGATAAGCTCACTATAAAAGGTCGCGTTGTATATATTGAAGATTGATGCGTAAGCAAAGGAAGACGTTACATGATTAAAAATGCACTTCTTAGTGTTTCTGATAAAACAGGTATTGTAGACTTTGCAAAGGGATTAGTTGATTTAGGTGTAACCATATATTCCACAGGTGGGACCCTTAAGGCTATTACTGATGCAGGCATTGCAGCAAAAGCCGTAGAATCTTTGACTGGTTTTCCTGAAATGATGGACGGCCGTGTAAAGACTTTGCATCCAAAGGTTCATGGTGGTATTTTGGCAATTCGCGATAACAGGGAACATCAAAAAGCCATGACTGATCATGGCATTGAACCAATCGACCTTGTAGTAGTCAATCTCTATCCATTCCGTGAAACCATTGCCAAACCAAATGTATCCTTAGAGGAAGCTATTGAAAATATCGATATCGGTGGCCCTACCATGGTGCGCTCTGCTGCGAAAAACCATGCGTATGTAGGTATCGTTGTAAATCCAAATCATTATGATGAAATCTTAACGATGCTAAAAGAACATGGTGGATTGCCTAAAGCATATCGTTTTGGTCTTTAAAAGGAAGCCTTTGCTCATACTGCAGCTTATGATGTAGCCATTGCTAACTATATGAGTGGTGTCTTAGACGAAGGTCCTACACCACCTGAATATTTAAGTGCTTATGAAAAGGTAATTGACCTTCGCTATGGTGAAAACCCGCATCAAAAAGCAGCATTCTACAAAGAAATTGGCAAAGCTCATGGCATGGGGGCTTTGAAACAACTCCATGGCAAAGAGCTTTCCTATAACAACATTGTAGATATGGAAGCAGCGTGGAATATGGTGGGAATTTACGATCCTGCAGCATGTATCATTAAGCATACAAATCCATGTGGCGCGATACAGCAACTACATTGCATGATGCTTATGTAAATGCTTACGAAGCAGACTCTGTATCCGCCTTTGGTGGTATCGTTGCTTTAAACCGTGAAGTAGATGTAGCTACGGCAGAGGAAATGAGTAAAATTTTCTTAGAAGTCATTATGGCACCTACTTTCACAAAAGAAGCATTAGAAATTCTCGAAGGCTAAGAAAGAATATTCGCCTCATTGAGTTATCTAAACCTGAATCTGGCCAAGTAACAGTGAAAAAGGTTTCTGGTGGGCTATTAGTTCAAACAGAGGATGATATTCAAGAAGAACGAGCTAACTATAAAGTGGTTACAAAGGTTCAACCAACAGAGGAACAATGGAAAGCCCTTGAATTTGCTTGGAAACTTGTGAAACACGTAAAATCCAATGCCATTTTGATCTCTAATGAAAAACGTACACTCGGTGTGGGGGTCAAATGAATCGCGTAGGTTCTGCAAAAATTGCTCTTGAACAAGCTGGTGAAGCCGCTAAAGGGGCCGTATTAGCATCTGATGCATTTTTCCCGTTTGGCGACACTGTAGAAACGGCGGCAAAACATGGTATTGCAGCCATTATTCAACCGGGTGGCTCCATTCGAGACGAAGAATCCATCAAGGCTGCCGACGAAGCGGGTATCGCTATGGTATTTACAAGCATTCGTCACTTTAAACATTAATTTGTTTAGCCTGATTGAGGGTTACAGTCGAGCACTAGCTCGTAATCATTGATGTGTAATGATGATTATAGAGGATATAGGTGCTTACATATGATGTATTGATGGCGTTTAGGCGTCGATGGAGGATTTATGAAAGTATGTGTAATCGGTAGCGGTGGCCGCGAACATGCATTAGCATGGCGATTGTCCATCAGCCCTAGCGTAACAAAGGTATATGCCATTCCTGGTAGTGCGGCCATGTCAGATTGTGCCGAGCTAGTAGGCATTGACTGGCACCAAAGCGATCATTTGATTAGTTTTTTAAAGGATAACCAAGTCGATTTAGTCGTTGTCGGTCCCGAGGCACCTCTTGTAGCAGGACTAGCAGATGAACTGAATAAAGCGGGTATTCCTGTCTTTGGTCCATCTAAAGTAGCTGCTCAACTGGAAGGCTCCAAAGTGTTCGCCAAAGATTTGATGAAAAAATACAACATCCCAACTGCCGCCTATGGTGTATTTCGCAAGGTAGATGAAGCCAAAGAATTTATCAGTCAAACTGGTGCTCCTATCGTGGTGAAAGCTGATGGTTTAGCTGCTGGCAAGGGTGTTGTAGTGGCTATGACCATCGAAGAAGCGAATTCAGCTGTCGAAGACATGCTCAGTGGTAATCGTTTGGAGAAGGGTAGTACCGTTGTTATCGAAGAATTCATGGAAGGTGAAGAAGCGAGCTTGCTTGCCTTTGTAGATGGCAAGACCGTAGTTCCTATGATTGCATCTCAAGACCATAAACGCATTCTTTGATGGTGATAAAGGGCCTAATACTGGTGGCATGGGTACTATGCACCAGCGCCAGTACTGATGCATTACGAGATGAGGCGATGAAGACAATTTTAGAACCTATGGTAGCCCATGGAGAACGAGGGAATGCCTTATGTGGGTTGTCTCTATGCAGGTCTTATGATTACACCTCAAGGCCCTAAGGTTGTAGAATTTAATGCGCGCTTTGGCGATCCTGAAACACAAGTAGTATTGCCGCTACTCGATAGTGATTTAGGTGAGATTATGATGGCCTGTGCTAAGGGCACATTAACCTCTAATATGGTGAAATGGAAAGATTCCTCAGCGGCTTGCGTTATCCTTGCCTCTGAAGGGTACCCTGAAACATCCTCCAAGGGTGATGTGATTCATGGTGATATTAAACAACACGACACAACCATTGTATTCCACTCTGGTACAAAACTTATTGGAGACGAATATGTCACAAATGGCGGCCGAGTTCTTGGCGTAGTAGGTCTTGGCAAAGACCTTAGAACGGCATTAGATAGAGCCTATGAACGTATAGAGCATATCGACTTTGAAGGCATGCAATATCGTACAGATATTGGGGCTAAAGCTTTTAAATAAAGAAAAAGTGTTTTGAATACAGCAACAGTGTTTTAAATACCGCAAAAAACGTTTTGAACAAAGCAAAACCTCTACACTCATGCATATTACATGTGGTGTAGAGGTTTTATTTTCTACCTTTTAACTGTTACCTATGATATAATAAATTAGATATAAAGAGGGCCCATCGACGTGTGATGGCGTTAGGCTCATCTAAAAATTTGGAAACTTATTGATGACGCCTGACGTGTAGAAGTAAATCTTCTACACGTTAGGTGTTTTTACTATAGTCTATTTTTTCATTTCTTAATAGTGATATACAACTATGATATATAATAAAGAAGCGTTAGAACTGAATAGTCCGGTGGCCTTTTGGCTGAATTTCCCAATGAAGAGCGCGTATTCTGGGTGGATCGTCAAAGCGACCGCATTGTTGTAGGCGCTAAACGTTTGGCGACGGTCAAAGATGATGAAGATCGCCATAATTACGCTTACGTGTTTTATGGAGATACTTTTTTTGAGACCTCCAAAGATCCTAAATGGTCTGGTATGGGCCATGAAATGATTGCTTTCACTCATTATTACATCGTAGAAAATGGAGAATCTTTCTATCTTCATGCTGGTGAAAGCGTACCTATCGAGGATTTTGAGGTGTCTCGTGTACGACATAATTTCAAGGAAACCAGTGATGATAAGGCTGCTTGGGATAGCCTTATGAAAGCTATTGCTGAGGGCATCAACAGTGGTGAAATGACTAAGGTAGTATCCTCTCGTGAAGTGGAGTTTACCAGTGATACACCATATAATGTGGCTAGTATTTTAGCTAATCTAGTAGATAACAATCCTAACTGTTTTATCTTTGGTTACGAAAAGGATGGACGTACCTTTGTGGGTGCATCTCCAGAAATTCGTGCGTCATCGTGGCAGTGAAATCCTCAGTTATGCCTTAGCTGGAACGGCGCCTAAACATGGGCCGAATGCATGGACTAAGGAACAACTGTTAACAGATAAGAAAAACCTCTTTGAACATAATATTGTTCGAGATCGTATCGTACATACCATGAAAACTGTTACCCCAGATGTTACAATTGGTGAAACTGGCATCATGGAGTTAGCTCACCTCTATCATTTGCGCACCATTATTACTGCAAAGGATAGCACAAAATCCCTCGTAGAGTGGGCAAAATTGTTACATCCTACGCCTGCCTCGGTGGGAACCTCGAGAAAAGGCACTAGCCTTATTACAAAAGTATGAATCCCATGAGCGTGGTATGTACGCAGCACCTTTTGGCTTTATGAAAGATATGGGGGACGGCATCGTTGTGGTTGCTATTCGATCTGCTCTTATCATGGATAATGTACTGTATGTCTATGCAGGGTGTGGTGTTGTTGCCGACTCTGATGCGGATGAAGAATACGCAGAAACTAATAATAAAATGCGCACCATTTTGGATGCATTATGATAAATTTCCAAACCCTTAGGAGAGTTGTTGAAAGGGAATATAATGAACGAATATATTGCTGCCTTGGTAGATGAATTCTACCAACTCGGCGTCCGTTATGCCGTGTTTAGCCCTGGCTCTCGTTCTACGACGATGGCCATGCTTTTTACTGAGCATGAAGGATTTGAAACATATATGAATATAGATGAGCGCTCTGCTAGCTTTATGGCTCTTGGCATTGCAAAGGCTCATAAAGAACCAACTGTGTTAGTTTGTACATCTGGTTCGGCAGTGGCTCATTATTTGCCCGCTATTTTAGAGGCTCAATATAGTGGTGTGCCTCTCATCGTACTATCTGCTGATAGGCCACACACGTTGTTACACGTAGGGGCTCCGCAAACAGTAGACCAACAGAAAGTTTTGGAGCTGCTGTAAACTACTACGAAGAATTAGCAGTACCTCAAGAGGATCATTACTATACATATCCACGCCAAGTAGCGCGTAAAGCGTATATGAAAGCTATGGATACAAAAAAAGGACCAGTACATATCAATGTGCCTCTCTTTGAGCCATTGGTACCTGAACTGGACCGTAAGCACTTTGAAGCGGGACGTAGTCCCTTTAACGTAGTTAAGCCACATTATAGTAGTGACTGTAATTATGATAATACAAGTGGTAGAAGTCATGTAAACAATACTGGTAGCAGTAAGAATGATAGCTTCCTAGCAAAATATAAGAACATTCTTATATTAGCTGGACCACAGGTCGATGTTGTAGAAGCTAATAGTATTCTTTCATTTGCTACAATGCTACAAGCACCTATCTTGGCAGATCCATTGTCTAATGTAAGACGAAGTTATAACTCGGTTGATAGTCATAGTGACAAGGAATGTATCGATACTAGTAAGGTTATTATTTCTACATATGATGCATTTATATCTGATAAAGAGCTGTGGCCTATACTAAAGCCTGATTGCGTAATTCAGTTCGGACAAATTGTTGTGTCTAAACGAGTACAACAGATGTTGGCGAGTTGGGATAATGTAGAATATATTGAGGTTGATCCTACCATGGACTCTATGAATCCAACGGGTAAAACCACTATGCACATGCAAGCAAGTATTGATGTATTTACAAATCTGTATGGTGTAAACAATGACTCCCCAGCGTATCTTGGTAAATGGCAGCATTTGGAAACAGCAGGAAAAGAGAAACTAGGTACAGCAATAGAGGAGCCAAATTGTTTTGAAGGTCGCACGATACGCGAGTTACAGCAGCATATTTCCAGTAATGCACAAGTACTTGTTGCCAATAGTATGAGTATTCGAGACTTTGACTACTTGGTTTAGTGGTGAGTCTACTGCCGAACTGTATGGCAACCGTGGTGTAAATGGTATTGATGGTACTATTTCTACTGCTCTAGGTCTTGCTACAAATGGACTGCCTACATATCTTGTAACTGGTGACTTATCTTTGTTTCATGATTTAAATGGATTGGCCGTAGCCAAAACGCAAATCTCAATTTGACGATTATTTTGCATAATAACGATGGAGGCGGTATTTTTGAATATTTACCGCAAAAGGGAACGAAATATTTTGATTATTTGTTCTCTACGTCACAAGGTTTAGATTATAGCGGGGCTGCCAAACTCTATGGATGTAGTTATACTAAAATTGTGAGTCCCGACGAATTGAGTGCTGTGCTAGCTAATGTTAGCTCAGAATCTGGCGTTCATATTATTGAAATACCAACAGACCGGGAATATAGTCGTCAGTTACATAGGAAATATACAAAAGTTTCAGTTGATATGGAGGCATTACTATGAGTCAGTATTTTTGCAGTATTGTAGATAATGCTCTACGCAATCCCGCGCAACGTATGTATTTTGATTTGGGGGAATACCGCTACGGCTTGACTGTAGTTGGCGATGGAGAACCTATTGTGTGTTTCCATGGCTTCTCTGAATCGAGTTATACTTGGGATGCTATTAATCTTCCTGGCTATCGGGTTATCCGTATCGACTTGATAGGTCATGGTGATTCAGATATTCCTGATGAGGATAAGGCCTACACCATTCCTCAAATGATAGAGGATTTGCATACAGTTATCTATCATATGGTTGGTGAAAGCTATTACCTCATGGGTTACTCCATGGGGGCCCGCATCGCGCTTTCTTATGCCTTGGAATATGAATGTGAAATCAAAGGTCTCATTCTTGAAAGTGGTTCGGTAGGCATCGCATCTGATGATGAGCGAGCAGAGCGTCGTAAGGCCGATGAAGACCTAGCAGTTCGCATCGAAGACCATGATGGCGCTTGGTTTGCTACACGTTGGGCGGAGGCTCCTATTTTTGAAAGTCAAAAACAGCTTTCAGAGGGCGTAGAAGAGTTAATCTATCTACGTCGTTCCAATAATAGTACATACGCCTTAGCATGTACCTTGCGTGGCTCAGGTCAAGGTGTCATGCCGTATGTGGGGGATAAATTAGAAAAATTCTCTGTTAAAGGTTTATATGTGAGTGGCGCATTAGATACAAAATATACTACAATAGGAAGAGACGTATTTGGCAAGTTGCCAAGTTTTAATCATGTCATCGTCGAAGGGGCGGGGCATAATGTGCATATAGAAAAACCGCAAATATTTGAACAAGCGGTGTTGGATTTTTTACAGAAGAAAGGTTAAGTCCATGAGCAAATTTGATTGGAAAGTATTGGATCGTAATTATGAAGATGTAATTTACGAAACATATAATGGCATTGCAAAGATTACTATCAACCGTCCAGAGGTGCGCAACGCGTTCCGTCCTAAAACAGTTATGGAGTTAATCGACGCTTTCACAGTAGCTCGTGAAGATAACGAAGTAGGTGTAATCGTATTGACTGGTGCTAACCACGGTAAGGGCGAAGATAAAGAGGCATTCTGCTCTGGCGGTGACCAAAGCGTACGCGGCCATGGTGGTTATGTAGGTGAAGATAATGTGCCTCGCTTAAATGTTCTTGATTTGCAACGTTTGATTCGCGTTATCCCAAAACCTGTTATCGCTATGGTTAACGGTTTTGCTATCGGTGGCGGTCATGTATTGCACATCGTATGTGACCTTACCATCGCTTCTGAAAATGCCAAATTTGGCCAAACTGGTCCCTCGTGTAGGTTCCTTCGATGCTGGTTACGGTGCAGGTTATTTGGCTCGCATGATTGGTCACAAACGCGCACGCGAAGTATGGTTCTTGTGCCGTCAATACACAGCAGCTCAAGCGTATGAAATGGGCATGGTTAATACTGTGGTACCATTTGACAAATTGGAAGAAGAAACAGTTCAATGGTGTAGCGAAATCCTTGAATTATCTCCAATGGCTTTGCGCATGTTGAAAGGCGCTTTCAATGCCGACACAGATGGCCTTGCAGGTTTACAACAATTCGCGGGGACGCTACATTGATGTACTACACAATCGATGAAGCAAAAGAAGGTCGTGACGCATTTAAAGAAAACGTAAACCAAACTTTAAACAATTCCTAAATTCCCTTAATCAGAACGTAGTACCAGTCTATTACTAGGAATGGGATGTATTGTAAAAACGACAAGTGCGCCTCTATATGAGGCGCCTTTCTTGTAATATCTTTAGTTATTAATCATTAATCATAAGGCATTATCTTTAGATGCGAGGTGAGACGATGGAATGGTTACGGTATGGTGCACAGGACTATCCTGATCGCATATGTATAAAATGAATATACCTATAAGGATATATATGGCGGTGTGCTTCATGTGGCTAGTGAATTGCTACCTCTTGAAACCTCTCGTGGGCCATTTTATCGGACAACTCTGTTACTATGGCAATCTATGTACTGGCAGCTATGCTAGCTCATAAAGAGGTCTTGCTGCTGAATGTACATCTTAAGCCCAACGAGATAGGTAACCAATTGAAACAATTAGGTGTTACTACTGTATTACATAGTAAAGAACGGCGTAATCAACTGCCTAGTTCACTACGTTCCATTGAGTTTGAACCGCTAGAATCCATTCTATCTAATCTGAATTTAGAGGACACTTTTGATTGGAATTTTGATGATGCAGACATTGCAGCCATTATGAACACTAGCGCTACAACAGGTCAGTTTAAATCAGTACCACTTCGATGGGGGCAAATTAGAGCTCATGTACAAGCGTCTCAAGAGGTGCTAGGTAAAACTGGAACAAGATAATTGGCTTATGGTATTACCGTTGTTCCATGTCAGTGGATTATCTATTTTGATGCGATCTCTTTATAATGGAACGGCTATCACTATATTGCCTAAATACGATGAGGTAAAGGTTTTAGAACTCATTGAAACCGAGAAAATTAATATGATGTCTCTCGTGCCCACAATTTTGACTCAATTAGAACCGAAGATTACACATCATACATTACGTGTTATTTTGCTGGGTGGTGAGTTCATTCCGATGGCCTTAATCGATGCTTGTGAGAAGAAATTGTTACCAATTTACAAGACCTATGGCATGACGGAAACCTTTAGTCAAAGTGTGACCTTCTCTGTATTGGAGTATCCTCATAAACGAGAATCTGTAGGTAAGCCCTTGCCTGGCATGCAGGTTCGTATCGATAATCCTGATGCGGACGGAGTCGGTGAAATACATTTGACTGGGCCTATGGTTATGACTGGGTATATCGACAAGGAACCTATCAACGGTGATCTTAATACAGATGATATTGGCTATGTCGATGAAGATGGCTTTGTATATATTCTGAATCGCCGCAAAGACCTTATTATCTCTGGTGGTGAAAATATTTACCCTAAGGAATTAGAGGACCTAGTCTATACATTGCCAGCGGTGAAGGAATGTGCCGTAGTACCCGTATCTGATCCTAAATGGGGGCAAGTACCAGCACTATTTGTGGCCTTTGATGGTGAAAGTATGACAGCCGATGAGATTCTATCCTTTATGACTCTTCCTTAGCAAAGTACAAAATCCCTAAGTATGTAAGAATTTTACCTGCATTGCCTCGTAATGGCACTGGTAAAATTGTGCGTAATGAACTGCGTTTAGAAGATTGAGGCGCTTATGAATGATATTTTAAACTTTAAAAGTATAACTACATATCGCCTTAAACTACCGATGAAGTTTAATTTTAAGACTGCTAAGGGCGAGGTGAAAGAACGGGAGACCATTGTAATCCGCATTGAGGACCAACAAGGTTATGTTGGCTATGGGGAATGTGTGGCTTTCACAGACCCATTCTATACGGCGGAAACTGTAGATACATGTTGGAAAAAATTGGTGGATGATTATATATTTAATCTCCGCTTGATGCGGCCTAAACCGCTTATGACCTATGTACGTCAGCTGCAATTCTGGCTCAATCGAGATCATATGCCGATGACCATTGCTGCTGTAGAGAATGCCCTTATCAATCTTCATTGTGAGAGACTTGGTGTAAATTCCGTTTCTTATATTATGGGGCAGCCCTTACAAGATACCATTGAAAGTGGCGTTGTTATCGGCGATGTACCGATGGAACAATTATTAGATACAGTAGAAACTCATGTGACAAATGGTTGTAAGCGCATTAAAATAAAGATAAACCCTATAGATGGTTATGAACGAGTATCTCTCGTCCGCAAGCAGTATCCCAATTTAGTCTTAGCTGCTGATGCGAACCAAAGCTATTCCTATGATGATATTGACAAGGTTCGACAATTTAATGATTTGAAGCTAGCTTGTATAGAAGAGCCTTTTGCCTTGACGACACTCCAATCTTATAAGGAATGGAAGTGGGAACGTCTTAACAATGATGATTGGAATATTGAAACACCTATCTGTTTAGATGAATCTATATTAGGTTATGATGATTTATCCTATGCTATTGAATATGGTCTAATTGATGTACTTAACATAAAAGTAGGGCGCATGGGGGGGCTTATTCCAACAAAAGCGGCTATTAATCTATGTAGAGAACGTCATATTCCATATTGGATTGGTAGCATGGTAGAATCAGTGGAGTTTCTAAAATGCTCCATGCTCAGTTAGCCGCATTAGGTGATTCCTATATGGCAGGAGACCTATCGGATTCCAATAGATACTTTGAACGAGACCTCATCTATCCCAACCTCACTTTTAAAAATGGTGTAATGCACGTACCTGATGGTGATGGGTTAGGTGTAACTGTTTTTGATGATAGATTAGAAGCGTATTGTATGGAGAAACGAACACTATGAATTTGATTGAAGCTTTACAAATTGAAAAGCCTCATATGACAAGTGAAACTACATGTGTGGCAAAAATGAATTTAGGTGACTTTCATAAGCAACCGCAAGGTTACCTAAATGGAGGAGCGACTTTAGCCTTTGCAGAAATTGCAGCTGGAATGATGAGTAACGAACTCATTGGTGCTGATAAATTTGGCGTAGGTCAATCTATTACAGCTAATCACTTGCGTCCTGTACGATGTGAAGGCTCTTTAACGGCCCATGGTACACTATTGGTAAAAGGGAAGACCTCACATGTATGGCGCTTTGATATGAAGGACGATGCAGAACGACTCATCTCTCAAGTGACCGTAACATTAGCCATTGTGGACTTTGATCGGTAATAGATAATAACAAATAACTAATAACTAGTGCGTAATACGTAATAGGTAATAGATAATGATAAAAGGACAGTAAATACTATGTTAGTATCTACTGTCCTTTTTAGGTTCTGTATAAGTTAATAATTATTTATTGCTTATTGCTTGTTACTAGCTATTTACGAGTTACTGTATATAAGTCTTCTATATCTGGAATATCGTAAATTACCCATGTTCCATCTCCTAAATGACGCATCAAAACTTTTATATCCTTTGTCATATTCTTTTTGTTGTTTTGTATTGTTACGGTTACGGTAGCCGTATCTCCATCATCTTCAGATTTGATGTTTTTAACCTCTACATCATGCTCCTTGAAGAGGCGGCCATCTACAAGACGGTCGACCATGGACATATTGTCATCGTTTTGAGCCGTATTAGTAGAATCTGTTGAAGATGGCTGAGATTTAAAGCTATCTGGATCTTCGATATATTTTCGCATCACATCTTCGATTAAAGATGGACCAAATGTCTTAGCTGCTGCAATAGTTGCTTTACCAAATGGATTAGATGTATCTATATATTTATTGCCTTCCCGCTCTAAGATATTTTTACAATAGATTTTGTATCTATGTGGCGTAAAGCTTCATCGGCATCTTTATCTTGAACAGCTTGATGAATAATTTTCAGCGTATAGGCTGGTGTGTGGGGAATGTACCACATGAAATACCATGCTGCTGCTAACGCACCTACAATAGCAATAATTAAGATGGTTATAAGTGATTTTGATTTCATTGTATTGCTCCAAAGTATTTTATATTACATTCTTATTATTTATATAATATATATTTATTTTATCATAGTCAAAGACGATTCACTATAACTATTAATTAGTACTATTTAAAACAGTAGAACCTTCAAATATATGTACTAATAAACTATAGAAAATATATATGCTATAAAGTGGATAGGATATATTATTGCTTTTAGCTAATTAAAGAATATATAATAAAGTATCTTTCATAAAAATTCCATATAAAGAAGGGGAGTATGTTTAGTAAAAAGTTATTAAATCTTTAGTATGTACAGCATTGACATGTAGTTTTGCTACATGCGCATTAGCAGCAGATAAAGATAATGGAGAAAAAGTTCAATCAAGCTGGATGGATCATTACTGATATTGGTATTGGTTTTAAAGGAAGCCAGGAAGATTCCTATCATGATTATGCAATGCCTAATAAACAAATAACTGATAATAATCTAAGCTATGATACACGATTCCATTATCGTAATCATAACTCTAAGCAGAAAGTGAATACACAGTATTTTATAGAGACGTTACAACCCATAAAACAATATGGTAAAGATGGCAAATCCATGGTGTTTGTACAAGGACGATTAGATGGTAATGGTGGAAAAAAGTTTCCACTACTACATATTGGAATGGTTCGGATTCAGATTTTGGAAGAATTGACGGTCAATACCTATATTGATAAAGGTGAAGTAGTAAAACATGATACGCTTGGTGTTGTCGGTACTGCTGGTGTTGGCTATCGTCGCCTTAGTACACATAGGCAATACCTACTTCGGCGCCAATGTATTCTATGACTATGCATTTAAGGATAAACTTTCTCGTGTTAGTGCAGGATTAGAATATGTAGCTGGTCTAAATACGATTAGTGTCAATGTATACCATGGGCTATCAGAAAAAACGGTGGGTCCTTATCACGTTAGTATGTCTTTACGTCAAGTACCACGGGCAATAGATTTCCATGATAGCTTAAGTTCACCGCCTGATGGTATTCGAAAAACACCTCGATATTCTTATGAACATGTATTGGACGGCTTTGATATACGGTATACACGCGATTATAAGAATGCTCGTTGGCTATCTAGTTATGTGGAAGGATATCATTGGAAAACAAAAGCGCCAGGAGAACATCCAGAAGAGATGTACTATATTGACCAACATAAGTGGCAATCTATACATGGATTAAAGGTAGGCGCTAAAATGAATGTGACGCCTCATATTTCTGTAGATCACAGGAATTAGGTAAAAGTAATATTAGTTCTGTAGAACCTTATGTATCAGTTATGTACACATTGGGTAAATCTCGATATGCGTACTTCGGTGGTAAGCATAGTGAAAATGTGATAAACACTGCACGTTCTAAGGTATTCGATAAGGTCAAACGTGGTGATATGAAGGTTGAGTATTATTGGGAACAAGACTTGCGTGATGGTCCTTAGGATCGTTTGTAATTTGTATCATACTTGTAAAATACCATAATAAACAATTTTATATAATTATGTTAAAATTGTACCTAGTTTTCGTTAAAGAAATTTAGGTGCCAATTTTATTATTATCCTTAAGCTGGTTTTTTAGATAGTCACAAATCAGAAAAAGTATCCGCTTTACAGGCGCTTTGATTTCTGTAATTATAGGTATAATTTGTAGTATATTCAAGAATACTAAATATAAATGGCTAATATTTGAGATTTTTAATAGATAATTCCTAATTTCATATATTTTGGAAAAATTCATCAAAAAATTAGAAAAAAGTACTTGCATTAGTAGGTTACCTCATGTTAATATATACGAGTAGTCAACTTGAGAGTTGATACGCGGCCCCGTGGTGTAGCGGTTAACATGTCGCCCTGTCACGGCGAAGATCGTCAGTTCAAATCTATTCGGGTCGCCATTTTTTACAAAAACATGCCGGTAGCTCAGTTGGTAGAGCAACGGACTGAAAATCCGTGTGTCGACAGTTCGATTCTGTCCTGAGGCACCATTTGTATTCCATGCGGTTGTGGTGGAATGGCAGACACGCCATCTTGAGGGGTGGTGAGCGTACGCTCGTGAGGGTTCAAGTCCCTCCAACCGCACCAAAATATATAAGGACCTACAGATTACTGTAGGTCCTTTTTATATATTAAAGTTGTAGGCGTCTATAGGAGAGAGAAATGAATAAGAAATATTTTGTGCTGATGATGCTTTCACTAGCATTATATAGTCAGTGGTTTTGCAGCAGAAGTAGTAGATAGTCGGAATCAAAATATAAGTATTGAACAAAAATAATACAAAGTTAAAACAGTTTGTACAAACAAAAGGCCCAGTAAAAGTAGATTTTGTTGAGGTTATTCCTGGTGCTTTTAAAGCTGTTATAAAAGATAAATCGATAGATACGAAGGCACTTTCAATTGGCGATGAAATTATATTAGAGCGGATGGAGAAGGAGCACGGTTATCAACGATTAAAAACATCAGGAAATCCCGATTTTGGAAGTGAATACAAAACGTTTGATCCACTTTACAATGATAAGGATGAAAAAGCGTTAAAAGAAATTAAACACTATAATACTGAATCAACACGTAATGAAGGCTACTTTATTGGAGGCCGCAATAAACCTTTCCGCATTGTGAGTCCATATATGAAAAGAATGGGCAAGGAGAAATTAAGCTAACTAATCCTGTTAATACTAAAGATTATCGAACTCGTGCTGATCGGGATGCAGCAAATGAAAGGGAAATTCGAGAATATTTAGATAAAAATAAAGGGAAAAGGGCATGATCATTTACGGCTAAGTCTAAAGCTGAAATTAAAGAATCTTTGGAAGAATTTTTAAACCGATAGAATTGATTCAGTATCCTATCAATAATCCAAAAGATTATAAAAGGATGCCTACGATTCCAGGCTTCCCCAAAAATATGCCAAGTTTTGCCAAAA
>SCPN01001590.1_pt1 | contig 34654 bp, 55 predicted proteins | sample 6106831 | NCBI WGS metagenome assembly SCPN01 (sample SAMN10720447, study PRJNA508395) | human gut metagenome | isolation source: Participant 1, 0 month
AAACATGAAATCATCTTTTACATATAGGTTTGCAAGGGACATCTCAAACTTATTTTTTATAACTCCCAAGCTGAAGATATTACGCTTTTTATAGTGCAGTTTATTGATAAGATTATCCATCTCTATGCTATTTACATCAATGTGTGCAATATATTTGCGACCATCGTCAAAGTTGTAAGAGTAAGTAAGAGCATGGTCTTTAAACAAGGTAATTTCATAGGTATTCAGATCTTTATCGATAACAAACAGATTAGAAGGTTCAAAGGCATCAAAAGTTGTACCAACTTTAACCATATTATTATAATACTCAACCCCGAAAACTTCTTCATTTCCTTGTTTCAGATATAACACATCTGCTGGAAAAAACATTTCTGTAGTATTGTTATTATTGACTATTACGTTATAACAACGTGATCTATCCACATCACCGGCATATACGATATTTCCGCAGTGATCCGTCATTCCCGGTAACAGATAGGATATTTTATAAGAATAGACATTCCCGTTTGTACAAACTATGATAAGGTTTGTCGTTCCTGAAAAATCTTCTTCCTGTGCCGTTATGCGGACAACATTAGGAACATTATCCACCCGTTCCACTTTACATAATCTTCACGACCATACGAAATGTCACTTACTTGTGCAGGAGTACTATATGTTTCGTTTTATCAAACGAAACATAAATTGTTTGGGAGTCCAGTTCTTTTTTTTCCTGTGCAGAAATGGAGAATGGAACACAAAACATGATTAATATAAAAAGCAATGTTTTCATTTTACAAAACCAATAAAAATATTTATAATCCAAAGCAGAACGAAACAAGATATTAAACTATACATCAGTACTTTCATTTCTGCTATCTTTTTCCCTTTAGAGCGTTCTATAAAGAACCTATAAGCCAAAAATACAGTAGCTACAGCTACCATAAAATTAAGTATATCAATTATCATTATAATGCTTCAATTAGTTGGGTTAAAGGATTCTTTTTCTTTGGTTCATTCTGCTGCATCTGCATTTCTCTATAGACGTTCTATTTCAGCTTCTTCTTCCTCTCTCTTTTTTCTGTCTTCATTAGTTTCTTCCTTGATATACATATTATAGTTAGCTTTTAAATGAACCTTTACTTGAGAAAGGCTTTGATTTAAAATTTGTCTAGTAACCTGTGTAGTGGCTGTGATCGCACTAGTTACCTCACTTGTTACTGTGCCAATAGAAGAAATCGGAAGCTGCACGCCTTGAAGCACGCCCTGTTCCATTTTTCGAGCAGCTTCAGCTTTCATGTTATTGGGTAAATTCAATCCCTCAATCGCATCAGAATCATAAATAGTAAAAGCGACAGGACTTATATATTTCCCATATCGTATGTTCTCTACCGTAATTTTCAAACGAGTAGAGCCGACACTAGCATTTCCGTAGAAGATCGTATTTGCAGGGATCTCAACGCCACCAACCCATAAAGGCTCTAACAAGCGCATCCGGACAGCACTTCCACTAACAATGGTCTGATCTCCATAAATAGCAGCTTTGATAAGATTGACTTTTTGGTCAATAGTAAACTGTGACCGGCGACGCCGTTTTCCATTTTCCACTATAAAAGTCGGCTTTGAAGCTTTCTCAACTTTAGGAACAGAATCATTTACTTTCGGAAAATATTCTCTTGAGATATCTCTATATCTTTTCCTGATGCTTGATCCTGATATTTCTTTCTCATTTCATCCCGGAATCTTGCATTTTCTTCTAGCTCTTTGCGTATTCTTTCCTCTTTCTTTGCTTCCTTGACTATCTGATTAAAGGTTTCTTGATCCTCAATATCATTTAGTTGTTGGCGCATTTTATCAGAAAATGCACTGTTAGATTTTTTTCCTCGCTCCTTGTATTCGCTAGTAACTTCGTCCAATGGATCTTTCTTCATTTTTTCAATACGAGCTTTCATTTTCTCGTTGTATTCGTCTTCGGATGTCTGCATTTCAAAATAGAAATCGCTTCCTTTTACTTGTGATTTTTCCAATTCACGTTTCTTACGAGCAGCTTCTTCTTGTTCACGTTTATAAGCATCTACCTTATTAGCGATCTTCTTTTCTCCTTCTGTGTCCGGTTCAAGAAAAGCCTGATTCACTTCTTCTGTATTGGATGCTGATTCAGCCGGTTTTTCTTTTTTACCAAAGAAAACTATTACAAACAGTACGCCCAAAAGCAGAGGTACTAACATTAACAATTTGTTTTTGTCCTTCAACGCTTCTCTTAAAAAGTTTCCCATAGCTCCATTATTTTAATTTTTCTTCATCTGTTATTTCTCGTGGTTCCGAATATCGAACGTCCCAGCTTTCGATTTTAACACCGTGAGTTTTCACGTGATCGAGATACATCATATAGAGTAAAGTTCACAGAAATATCACGTGCTACGCTCCCCCTAGCACGATAGCCGGTTTGCGTAAACAGTATATCCCCGGATATCGGAACTGTTTGCATATTGATATGTATATCCTTGATTATAACGCCATAGCGTATATTTTTCTGAATCAAAGAATTAAGCATATTAATATCGTTATATTCGTTGTAAAGCTCTTTTCCTCGATTACCAATCAAATTAAGAGCTAATGTTACGTTATTCTCATAAGTGCTTTCATCGAAGGAGTACCACAGCGAAACAAATGTTTTGATATGATTTTCATATTCATACTTTCGCATCGCTGCGGATTCAATGGCTGCAACATCGTAAACCTGTCCTGAAGTATCAAGTACTAAAGCCTTCGTATAAGCCGCATCTATCTTGTTTGACAAATAGAAGAAACAGACAGTAAATGCAATACCCATAATCAGACAACAAGAAGATGCAACAATCACAGTTGTTTTAAAAGCCTGATCCACTGTTTTAAATTTTGTAAGATTCATATTTATTTATTCTTCGTTATCTATAACACTTTTACCTAATGAAGCAGCAGCCCCTACATTTGTAGCCCCCCCTGCTATCGCTGATCCTGCAATCGCCATCGTTGCAGCAGCAGTTACAATAGATACCGTTTTAGAAATGATTCTACCGGCATCACCATGACCGACTATCTTACTTGCCAACCAGAAACAACAACAATAAGAACCGATCAAAGCAAGATCCATGCCTAAATATTGTAGCTGTTTTGTCGCTTCATCTACTGCGTTGAATGCGTCAGAATCATAAATTGACTTAAATGTAAACCACATTATCTGATTTAAAATATTAATCACAGTAAATACCATACCAACGGAACACAGTGTACCAAACCAATTAGACAGCTGCTTTTGGAATACCGGTAGAATGGAAAAAGCAAAAACGAAGGGACCTAATATGACAAGGATCTTTACAATGACGCCCAAACCCAATATGATAATTTGTACAATCCCGACCAGCAGTGCGGCTAGAGCATGTAAGAGCATTGCTGCGAAATTGGCAGGATTTAATATTTGGGAGATTTGTTTCAATGTAGATGCACTTTCATCTATTTTATTACCTTGATCTATATTTTGTAGTTCTTTATTCATAGCACCTTCCGGATCTTCCCCCGCAGCGACTTCCGCTTCAAGTGCCGTTTTTTCATTATCGGCTATCATGGTGTGCTGTTCTTCCGCTGATCTGTCTAGAAAAGCCGCAAACTCCTGTGCCCGGACTGAACTTAAAGATGTTGCTTCATTTATTACTTCAAGGGTTCCAACGACAGTTTTTGCGATAGGTGTATATAGCGAAAGAGAATATTAAAGCAAAACAGCGAGCTATTTCCATCAAATCCGGAAACTTATTTTCATCCGATGTTAAAAGCTGACTAACACCATGATATAGGTAATTATAAGCTATATTACAGATGAAACAAATAACTGCTACACCAAGCGCAATTACCGTCATTTGCGCAGTTAATTCTGTTGTAAGGGAATCATTAATCTGCAATCCCCATAAAAAAGTATCTTGTCCGTTCATAAGGCTAATTAATTAGTATATCGACTAAAAGCAGATAAATTTCCGCTATAATATGTTTTCCCTACATGTTTTCGACTTGCATCTTTTATGATCTCACTTCTTACTATTTCATTAAAAGATTTCATTTCAGCAGAAGCCGTTTCTAAGGCTTCTCTTACCTGTCCGACAAAGGACATTCTTCCCTCACTATTCATGCTGAAATAGTCGGAAACAGTAGCAACCTTAAATAATAGATCTGTGCTCAAATTAAGGTTTACCGTAACTTGTTGGAAGTTTAAAAACTTTAAACAATGATAGCTACCGCCTATATTCATATAAAAACGGTAATCACTACTTAGACAAGCTACATCATCCAACAGTTCAGCAAGTTCTACTAAAGATTGTAGTTGGCGTAGTTGGTCTATCTTTTGTAAATTTTCTCGTATATGTGCAGCATCAATCATTTCATTAAGCTGCTTAACCCATTGCGCTGCATTCGCTCCCCATTCGCCAAGGTTCATTCCCATGTGAGCCGGATCATTAACAACCCATTGCGCACTAGCCTTTTGAACAGAAAAAGAGCTACTTAACAGCAACACAGAAAAAAATAAGAGTATCTTTATTTTCATAATATTATAAATTTATTATCGCAGAATAAACACTATCGCAAATATCAAAGCCACAAACCAAGCGACTAGATATGTTCTTGCATTATCTTTCTTTGTAGCTAAAGCCCAGACTACAAAAATCAGAGAAACGCCTAACATTGCAGCGGTGATATACCCTGCCACACTAAAAGACGTATTGTTAAATTCTCCCGACCATCCTTTTATCTGGTTCAATCCTTCTACAGCATCATTCATATTTTTTTCTCCTTTCTTCTAAATACCGGTTAATAGCAGCATAAGTAGATCCTGTTTCCTCAAAAAGCTGTTTGAGCCTAACCACAGTCGATTGTCTTGAATCAAAGCGACAGCGGCAAATTCAGATACTTCATTGCGAAAAACATAGGTTTCGTTTCCCAATTTAATGAAGAACTCTCTCCACTTGATCTCATCATCCCTATTTTGCAGACTATCTATCATTACTAGTTCTTCTTCTGAAATAGAAAGAATATCTCGCAGATTGGGCAACTATAACCTGAATGATCCAGTTATTACTTTAGTATCACAGTTTATAAGTATTGAATCCTTGATCGCCGGTGGACAGTTCTTCAGGAACAGTACATTTTGGGTATCGTTATAGCCCCGTCTTTTTTACGGAATGTACGATACAAATAGGCGATAAAATCACCAAACTTATCATCACTTAAAAACGTCTAGGGCTTCATCGATAATCAATTCCTTATTAACTCCTTCACGCTTCTTGATCTTATCGATAACCATTTGAAGCGTGATAATCGCTACCAAAGGAAAATACTCCTTCTTTGCTGCGTCTTCCATATCAAACGCAATTAAATCATCGTTAACTATATCAATATTTTCAGTTGCGTTCAACAAAAAGGATAGTTCTCCATCCGTGTAAGGTTCTAGTAGTAAAAGCACTTCCTCTATCTCAAATCTACGTTTTTCAAAGTCAGTCATTTTGTAAATAAATACATCTCGCAAGAAATTCCGGTATTCTATCAGATTAGGAAAAATCCTTTCATTTGTTCCATCAACAGAAGAATTATTTACATACTCATAAAATGCGATCACTGATTTTCTAAGAATAGCTTTCTCGGTGGGATCGATAGGCTTATTTTGTTTCCAGATATAGGATAAAAGAGCACAGATCGTTTTAATAAGATCCTCGGCTGCTTCTGCATCTGAAGTATCAATATAAATATATCCCATTCCGATCACGTTCACACAAGAACGGGTTAAAAGCAAACTGTTTCTGATTTGTAGAATCAAAATATTTACCTCGGTGCAGGCTAATCATAGACCTGTAAGATCCACCGATGTCAATAATTGTAATATCATTACCCAAAGAATAAGACTGATAAATATAGTTGTTTAGCCAAAAAGACTTTCCGGAGCCGGACGGACCGATTACTATTTTATTTCTATTGTTTAAAGCCTTGTTATTCCATAAATTTATCAATGCAGGATTTCCGAATCGGTCATTATACAAATGCCCTTGCAGATCAGAAATATAAATACTATCTTTTTGCAAATAACAAATCGCCTGTTTGGTCGTATTGATAAATCCCCTATAATTGCTCCGAGCATTCCCCGGTATATTAGAAAAAAATAAATTGCACAACTCCGCATTCTCGACATAACAAGAACTTTGGTTCATAAAACTAAATCCCTGCTGTGCCAATGAAATTTTCCGAATTAGAGAACGATCCGGATCATTGATAATCACATTAAAAGCTGTATAAGCTGTTTGATAATCAAAATCCGTAATTTCTTTACAGAAAAGTTCTTGCTGTTTTTGCTTGTCTTTAGCCGGAGGATAAAAGTTAGTCAAATAGTTTAGCCCGTTTTTTTCAGCATTAATAGCCGTTAGCGTAGTATCTGTATCTGTTATTTCTATCACAACATTTACAATGTGATCGAAGGCAAACCTAGTCCAACCGGGTACAACATAGAACATTTAGACTGTATATTCTCCGGAAGCTCAATCGTACTTCCATACGCTTTTGATTTACCCGTATTGGGTACATTCAGCTCATAAAGATTTTCCCCTTCCACGGTAAGAGAAAGCATCGCTAAATATTCTTGTCCAACCTTCAGATCACCGCTAGGAGTTACCATAATTGGGCTAACTGTTTCTTGAGTAGCGTCTTTTGTTGGTTTAGCATACGAGAGATTAAGATAATCAAAGACAGCATTATTTAAGTCTTTACTATCCATCTTCTTTATCTCAAATTGAGTTATAGAAGATAACCCATTTCAAAATTCAAGATTTTCGGTTCAATCTCTGATAACCTTTCTTCATAGTTCTTGTAGGGCTGTTTAAAAGGATAATTGAGTTTTTTAAGCTGCGATGTATTAGAAGCCTTTTTTCGCACTCCCTTTTTCAAATCTGTATTGGCAAAGTGATATACAAATTTGTATAGCAGTTTATTATTTGCTTGTTATTAAAGTGTTTAATACTTTCCGCTTTCAATGGATTAACAGAAAAGTCATTGTTCTTATACTGGCTTACATAGTAAAGCACTGCTGATGCACCACCGTTGCAGGAGGTAACATCTTAAAAAGCCCCTCTAACCTCTCATGTATATATTTTGCATCTTCCTGCGAAAGAGTAAATACTTCCGGAAGAAACAATCTGTATCCAATGGTTAAATCTCCGCTACCGTTTACTATAACGCTATCCGTTATGGTCTGGATCAGTAGTACAGCCGAAAGATCTATTGATTTATCAGATATAGGAACTTCAGAAGGACGCATAAAAAGTATGGCGAGTAATGTAATGACACCACACAGTAATAATGCCGATATAATAATAAATCCTATCATTTTATTTTGTAATTATTTACCACATAGTAGATATAAACTCTCTGCAAGAAAAAGCGACAGCCTTAATCTGTATCACGTATTCCGCAGGATTTCAAGATCATTTCTGCTTCATTATAAAATTGAATACCTTATGTTTATCTATTATCTGTTTAGGGGTTGCAGATCTAACCGATAAGCCAGTTAGATAATCCGGATTGCCAGCTTTATGTTCCCGTTTTAGGTTCTTGAATAAGATACCTGAAGCAAAGAATATAGCTCCCATGACACTAACTATGATTACCGGATGCACATGCTTAAATATGCAAACAATTATAATCAAAGCATTTGCCAACATAAATAGACCAAATTGTCCCGACGTTAAGCCAAAGAACTTAATTGGTCTATTTATCTTTCTTATAGTCCTCATTAATCAGATAATAAGGAAAGCTACCATAATAACCGCAACCGCAATGATCCAGCCGAGCAGATACTCCTTGGCGTGGGGATTATTCGTTGCAAGGGAATAGATCACAAATACTAAAGCTATGCCAAGCACGGCAGCTAATACATACTTTGCGATATTAAGAATCGTATCAGAACCTTCTTTCGATTCAACATCGGACAAACTGCTAATTTTAATGCGCTTTGGGCTTCTACAACTTGAGGAACAACAACAAAAGTCAGCAGGAAAAGCCCTAAAATCATAATAATACGCTTGTGTACACTAACAAAATCTACACTCTTTTTCAAAACTTGTACCATAATCTTAAAATTTTAATTGTTATTTTATACATGTTATTTATATATCAATCTTGCTTAAAGCGGAAAAATCAACACTTTCATATTTGACAAAAACATCATCTGATTTTTCCGAAAGTACTTGATGCTGGAATGGTGGTATCTTACCAGCATAATAGTACGCCGTTTGAAATATACATATCCGCTATCTCTACTTAATTCTTCATCATCTGAAAGATCCTTTTGAAAAACTATTGTTATGCGTGGAGATAAAACTAGATCAGAATCAGATTTTTCTTCTTCAACTGATAGTGAAGCTGTACACTCCGTTTTCTTTTTACTTCCGGAAAAATAGACCAATCCTAAAATTAGAATTGAAACAATAACTATCGTAACTATCGCCAGATCAAATAATGAATAATTAGTGGCTAGATATTCAGTCATTTGTATATTTATATAAGCGACCATATTAGTATAAATATTACTAATGCAACGATATACGTAATTATAGCTTCTTTCATTTTCTCATGATTAGTTATTATTTTTTTTATAACCGCAAGACCTGCACAGACAAATCCGACACCGGCTAGCATTTCGCCACATTGTTTGAATAAGTCAATCAATGCGCTTACATCAGCTGATAATAATATCATAATCAATAAATAAGGACTTTAACACCAAGATTCCAGACTGTATTCCATTTGCTTGCATAGCTAAACGGACTCCAATACTGCTTAACACGTCCAAGTATCGCAACTCGTGGAGATACAAAGTATTCTAATTCAGGCTCGATCTTTAAACCAAGTAAGAAATCATACTTATTATCCTGCCTCTTGTACGCTTCTACACCTGTAAAAAGACCTAGACCTAGGCTAAAATAAAGTGAAGAAAGATTTGTCGCAACTGTTTTGAAATAAGCAGCATCAATATAGTAATCTTTTGCTGTAGAGCTAAAAGAAACTATCGTTGGAACTTCCGCAGTATTGCTTTCATAACTGTAGTTATAAGACTTTTCAAAATAGTTCAAACCTATTTTCCAGTAAGTTGTTCGACTCCTATACTTTGATACTGAAAGGTTTAAGTTAGTATTATTCCTACCAAAATATTCAATCCATAGTTTACTTCTAGGGCTGAAATACCTACATAATGCCGTTGTGCATAAACACTATGTGTACATGCACATAACACTAGTAATAAAGTTAATTTTAATAATCTCATATTCAGTTTAAAAAAAGGTTCGTTTTAATAAATTCAAAAATCACCTTCTCTATATTTTTCAAAGGCTATGTACGTGCTACTTTTGCCGTAAAAATTATGAAATATGGTTATGCACGTGTATCAACTCCGGATCAATGCTTAAATCTCCAACTGGACGCATTACGTTTATACGGAGTGGATCACATCTGTGAAGAAAAAATATCTGGAAAGAATAAAAATAAGCCTGTTTTAGATGCTTTAATTGCAAAATTAAAAACAGGAGATCAGCTTATCGTGTGGAAACTAGACCGATTAGGAAGAAGAACCTGCGAACTTATAAAACTTCAAGAAGCTCTTGAAAAGAAAAACATTGCTCTAATTAGTCTAACAGAGCAATTAAATACATCAACACCAATCGGAAAGTTTGCGTTTCATCTTTTATGCTGTATTGCAGAAATGGAGCGAAATATAATTTCCAGAGCGTACAATAGCCGTTTGACTTCAGCAAAGGCAAAAGGACGAATAGGAGGACGCAAGCCCGGTCTAACAGATCAAGCTAAAAGGAAAGCTAAACTAGCGGCTATAGAATACACCAAGTATCTACAAAATGAAATAGGCACGATAGATGATGTTTGCCGGATAGTAGGAGTTTCCAGAGCTACCCTATACAAGTATCTAAGGATAGAAGGGATTAACATACAGGGCAGAAAAAGATAAGAGAATATTTTTCCGAAAGTATATTCTTAATTATCTGTCTACTAACTGATAATATCAAGTTTAAATATAAAAAATATACTTAGAAATTTGCTCAATACTATCAAATTTGATATCTTTGAAATAAATTCTAAGTAAAATGAGTAATATAATATCTAAATATAAAGAAACAGGCATGATAAGCATAGATCAACCAGTAGGATATAACACCATGAAATCCCGTCTTTACAACTGGAAAAAGCGAGGTTTGTTATCACATATTCGCCGGGTATATTTGCCGGCTAACATACAGAACAAGTATCAGATAGCTTGCAATTCCGTTGATAATGGTTGCCTAGCTTATCATTCTGCATTAGAGTTCTATATGTTACAGACACAGGAATTTAACTGGCTTTATGTGCACAGTTCTACTCCCTTCCGGTCTTTTGAGTACCTGAACCAGCGTTATGTATATAAGCCTTTGCAGTTTATATACAAACCATTGGTTACAAAAAAAGATACCGGCTATCCTATCACGGTTACATCAATCAGCCAATCCATAATTGACTGCTTAAACAATATAGGCTTAGCCGGTGGCATTGAAGAACTGTTATTTGCCTTAATCGAGGTTGATCCGGATTCCGTAATAGAAGAAGATATGTTAGAATGCCTGAAGCTATACCAAAAGAAAAGCCTGTATCAACGTACAGGATTCATCCTGTCCCAGCTTCAGGAACAACTAAACCTATCGGATATGTTCTTCGATGTATGTAAAAAGAAGATGGGTAATACAACAAGTTACCTTACAAATCCTTCCCGTTGTGATACCTATTTCAAGGAATGGAATGTATGTGCGCCTAAAGATGTAATGAAAGAAATAGAAAGGAGTATATTATGAGTTTTGATTATACACAAGAAGAAATCACTAGACTAGCAAAAGAAAATAATTTTACGGTTGCTGGAATAGAGAAAGTTATGCGATTATCCAATATCCTCAATGACCTTAACAATCAGCCGGAGTTTAGCGGTAAATTGTTACTGAAGGGGGGAACGGCTATAAACCTGCTTGTTTTCGATCTTCCCCGGCTTTCTGTCGATCTGGATCTTGATTTCTCTAAAAACGTATCTAAAGAGGATATGTTAGCGGAGAGAACAAATCAACAAGGCTTTAGATAGCTATTTCCAGCAGAACGGGTATAGGAAGACCGAAAGAAGTAATTTTACCCTAGATTCTCTCTCTTACTATAATACGGTGACAGGAAGCGGAGATAAGATAAAACTAGATATAAACTATCATAATCGATCCCATATATTCAAACCGGAAGTTAAATCTATTGAGTTTCCCTTCATCAGAGAGAACAAGACTTCATTTGTAGTAAACTACGTCAATCCTATCGAATTGTTTGCAGGAAAGATAAAGGCGTTCTATGAAAGATGTAAGCCTAGAGATATATATGACCTCTTCTCCCTTGCATCCTCTGATATATTGACGAGCAAAGAAGAAAGGGATCTTTTAAGGAAATCCATTGTTTTTTACTCTTCTCTTGGCAATCCGGAGAATAAGGAAATGTTAAAGGCTGATCCAAAACAAAGCATAGAGAATGTGACCTTTACGGAGATAAGGCAGCAGCTACTTCCGATGATGCATACCAACAGCGGAAAATATCCCATGCAGGAGATCAACGATAAGGTGGCTGATTTCGTATCTTCGCTAATGAAATTAGAGCCTTCAGAGGAACTGTACCTGTCAAACTTCTACGCTGGGAAATATAAGCCGGATCTTTTGTTTTCTGATAAGGAGATCCTGAATAACATACAGGATCATCCTATCATCATAAGAACACAGCAACAAATAACCGATTCTATTTTTTCAGATTCAATAAAAAAAAACGATTTTACCCGGATCGCCGGGCTGAAGGATGAAGGGTATATCCCTTCCCCTAAAATAATAGACGAGCTGAAAAAATCCGCACCGGCTCCAACAATGATAGCAGTCCAGAAGATCTTCGGTCTGTCCTCTGACGCTCCCGGATTAAGCAACATCAAACTAGCCCAAAGCGATAATGTAGGGCTAGGTAAAGATAAAAGTAATAACCTAAAAATCTGACGTTATGAAAGTAGACTTTGACAAACTGAAAAGGGATGTTTCCCTTCCGGAGTTTTTTCTCTATTTAGGCTGGAAGTTTGTTTCCGGATCTTCCAACTCGTCCCCTAAGATGAGCAACGGATCCGATACCGTTATTATCAAGAAGAATAGTAAGGATTACTATACCTATTGGGACGTTCACGGAGAAGCACGAGGAAAGACTATCATAGATCTAATGCAGAAGCATATCTACGACCAGACCGGGAGAATGCCTAGCCTGCGAGAAGCCGGGGAAGCCGTTCAGAACTATGTAAACAATAAAGAAGTCGTATTATCTCAAGATAGCCGGTTTGGAGTTAGCAACGCAAAACTAGATCCTAATCAGCTGGCGTTCCTGAACAGCCAACTGAAACCCTATCAAGGGGATTTCTTGCAAAAGAGAGGAATTACTCAAGATACACTATCTTCACCGGTATTTTCCGGGGTATTCACCTCTAGGGAACACCGGAAAGATGGAAAAGTCTATAATAATACCTGTACCAGACTTATTAACCAAAACGGCTTTCAGGGTATTTCCCAAAGGGGATAAGACCTGAAGACGGCAAGAGCTTCAAAGGCATATCAGGCAACAAATACGATAGTATCGTAGTGTCTAAGCATGACAAGACAAGACCAATAGAGCATATATATATCAGTGAAAGCATGATCGATGCTGCGTCCCATTATCAAATGAAGAATACCGAAAAGAACATCTTATATATCAGCACTGAAGGGAACATCACACAGGGACAAATGGGCGTTATAAAGCTGCTCCTGTCAAAGCAAAATATTAATAATATAACCGATCAGGTTACTTATATATTTGACAATGATAGCAACGGCTATAAATATGCGCTGAAGCTAGATACATTCTTAAAAGGTCAAGAGTTACCCAATATTGAAGGTCTGCCAGTTGAAGAACTGAAGGATAAAGTTCTTCAACTGCCTAACGTGGAGTTATCGGTAAACAGTGATTGGAACGATGATCTACAAGCATCCATATCAAAAGGCAAGGAATGTGAGTTCCAAGATGCCATAAAAAAAAACGATTTTACCCGGATCGCCGGGCTGAAGGATGAAGGGTATATCCCTTCCCTAAAATAATAGACGAACTGAAAGGATCCGCACCGGCTCCAACGATGATAGCAGTCCAGAAGATCTTCGGTCTGCTCTCTGATACTCCCGGACTAAGCGACATAAAGCTAGCCCAAAATGATAGGCAAACAATCGGGAAAAATATTGAGCAGGCATTATAATTTTTCCAAAATAACAATAACCAAATTTGGTTATTGTATTAAGAGTCATTATTTTTGCCAAAACAAAATTATAGTCCTATGAATATAAAATATGAAAAATACTTGTCAATGGAAGATGTTCCGGCAGGTAAGATATTGGATGTAATCCTTAAAAAAAGGAATATATCTCAAAAAAAGTTAGCGCATATGTCAAATGAATATCCGCAACGTATTTGTACTATATAAAAGGGGAACGAAAATTCACTATAAAAGCCTCCATTTCAATAGAAAAAGCGTTAAACATAAACATTGAAGGCTTTTTCTTTAAAATACAAGCCAACCATGACATATATACCTTCATAATGAAAGGCAGAAAGAAACATCCTGACTTATCTAAACTAAGTAAAGGATTATTTTGGGACACACGAATAGATAAGATAAATTGGATAAGGAACAAGGAATGGGTTATACAACGGGCTTTTGAATATGGCAACGATATCGAGATCAAGGAGATTATTCGGTTCTATGGAATAGAAACCATAAAACAAGTCATTCCCAACATAAAAAACAAATGGAATAGTAACACAAGAAACGATAACTATCAAAAATACATTCTATGAACTTACATTATGAAACTGTTTCTCCTTTATTAAAAGAAACTCTGCAAAAGCTGGTCAATAGTCCTATTTTTAAAGATTTCACGCTTATAGGTGGAACCTGTTTGAGCCTACAACTAGGACATCGAAGATCTATTGACATAGATTTATTCACTGATATAGATTATGGAACCATGAATACAAAAGAAATGAAAGAGTTTATTCAAAGGAGTTTTCCATATTCCGAGAATACAGATTCTCTGGACACATCAGCTTTAGGATATACACTATACATGGGGGACTCCCCTATAGACAAAATTAAAGTCGATTTTTTCTATACTGAAAATTTATTTTCCCCATACAAGAAATCGACCACATACGAATAGCAGACATACGGGAAATAGCAGCCATGAAACTATCTGCCATTACAGAAGAAGAACCAAGACAAAAAGACTTTTGGGATATCCACGAACTAAATGAAAAATATTCATTCAAAGATATGATCGACTGGGGAATAAAAAGGAACGAATGGAGTGTTACAGAGGAAGGTATATTAAATGGGTTTCAAAAAATAGATTCTGTAAAAGAATCACCTGAAGGAATAGATTGCTTCAAGGGTAACTACTGGTCATTAGTAAAAGATGATTTAAAAGAAATGGTAGATCAATATCTAATAAGAAAAAGACTTTTTTCTTGCCATAAAAAAAAATGACTTTGCACAGATCTCTTTCCTAAAGGATGAAGGATATATCCCTTCTCCGGAAGCGATAAACAACCTGAAAGGATCCGCACCGCTCCAACGATGATAGCAGTCCAGAAGATCTTCGGTCTGCCCTCTGATGCTCCCGGATTAAGCAACATCAAACTAGCCCAAAGCGATAGCAAAGAACTAGGATTAAACACAGAAAAAAGTATCTAAACACAGATTTTTTCCGAAAGTATAATAACGGGATCAAACAACCGGCTACCGGAGTACCCATGCAGGAATATATCTTTCCAGCTGGTAAGTGCTTGCACCTATCAGCCGGAAAGGTTTATTCCGGGTACTCCTTTTCCGACTGTTCGGATCGGTGAAAGTCATTTGGTTTACCGGATGGCTCACCGAACCGATCAATCGGAAAATAGCCTACCTTATTCGGGTGGGTGGGCATTATGCGTTAAGGATTGAAGCGTTTACCATGTAGAAGCGGAAAGCCTGACCGAAGGGAACGCCTAAAACATAAATATCATTTTGCTACTCTCCTACTCCATTTTATAGCTGGACCTGTCCTTATGCTCAACTGTGGCAATATCATTTTGTAATAACCGGCTAGCTGTTTTTATGGTGTAACGCTCCGATATTGCTTTCTTTTTGATAGATATGCAAATGCAAGAAGCCCCCCGGCGAAAACCCCGCCGGAGGCAATTGTAGAAAGTCTGTGTATCGTTTCCACAAAATGTGGAAATGATACACAGATCTGGTTCTTCAATAAATATATGTGTTTTTTGTATGCTTTTGATTATCAGGTATATATGACTTGTTTGTTTGTTTGGCACAATGTTTGTTCTTTGTCTTTCAGAAACCATATGTTAAATATTTAAATAGATTGGATTATGAAAAAGGTATTATTTGCAGTAGCACTTGTTATGGGATTGGGTAGTTCAGTGGCATTCGCCGGCAACATGGTATCGGATGTTGAGATTGTGGTAATGGTGAACGATTATAAGCCAATCGAGGTAAAGGATCTGCCGCAGGCGGTTCAGGAAACGATCAAGAAGGATTTCGCAGACCTGACAATCAAGGAAGCCGCAGTTGAGGAAAGCGAGGAAGGCACAAAGACCTACAAGGTGACATTTACCGATGCAGAAGGCACGGACAGCGAAGTGTTCTTCAACGAGAAGGGCGAAGTCCTGAAATAAAAAAAAAAAAAAAAAAGAGAATTCAATTAAACTGTGTCAGCAAAATTAATATTTTATTGCTTTGCTGACACAGTTTGTTACAACCCTCCGGTTCCGGTGACTTGTAAGGCTTGAAAGCAACCCGAACCTCCTTATGCTCATCGATGACGAAAGTCTGCTCCGGCTCCACAGAACGAATAATGACGCCATTGACTTTCCAATACATGATTGTCCATGATTTGGAATGGGTAGCACGAAAATGCACCGTTGTGCCTTTCGCTATTTCAGCCGGAGAGATCAATTCTCCTATCTTTTCCGCAGCCGTATTTTCCAACTCCGGTTTAGCCGAAGCTGACCTTCACCCTGATCCACGCAAATGCCAGCACTACTTTTCCACTGCGGAGGAGAGGAGGATCTTCATCATTGTCACAAGAAACCGCAAATAGCGTAAGCCCATACAACAAAACAACGACAAAGAGATAACCGATCTGTCTCATTAAGCCGGTTTCTTTTTCCATAGCAGTTTTCATAAAGCTTTTTGTTTACCCTACGCAAAGATAACAATTTGTTGGCTAAAGGGGTTATTAAATATAGTGTTTATCACTTAATGGTTTAAGGTTAATATCCTGGTTGCAGGAGAACAAACAGGAACAGCCGTTCCCGCCCCTTTCGGATTGTATGCCAGCACCCTAAAATGCCTTGTCAAAGACAAGTAGTAACACGCCTGTGTTACGTTTTCGACTTTCAGCCGTCCGACCGCCACCCCGTCCGATTTGACTTGCCTTTGAGGTTATATATGCAAATGCAAAGCCCCCGGCGAAAACCCGCCGGAGGCTTTACAATTCAAAGGGAGGTGTTTAGAAATAGACGTTCAACATAAGGTATAGTAATGCGTTCTTATCCTTAGTGTCGTGGTGTTCAAGCTCGAATTGAATCTTGTCCTCACGAGCGAGCCAGCCTATCGCACTGGCGACTTCAGATCATTGAACCCTGTTCCTTCCTTTACTTCAAATTCCATTTCCGGTGTACGTCTGTGCTTAATAAGCGCCAGAGTTTCCCTGCGTTCTCTCTGATGATGTGCTTATCCATACCTGTATTTTTTATAAGTTTATAAATGGTTTCAAATGGATAATGAAAGCACTTTTCAATAATGTTTGCACTGCAAACATTCCAGCGTTTATCGTTTATCCTTTTGATACGTTGTATCACTCTTTCCTGATATACAGCAAACCGTTTCGCCGTTCGATGTATATCTTATTCTCACGATGCGAGCCACCCGGCGGCGAGCGGTTTCATCAACCGCAAGATTTAGCCTTCTCGCAAGCTCGGCAATGGTTATAAGTCCGGTTTCGCCTAATTTTTCTAAGATGATCCCGGCTTTAAATCCTATATTTGCTTTTTCCATGATAAAGTTTATATTTTAATGGTTCAAAATATGTATATATTTTATTATTCAAAGCATGTAGAAATACAAATTAGAATTTACCCAGTTAATAGATATTAACAATATGAATATTACGTTCTATTCATTCCATTTTGCGGATGAAAAGAACTTTACAATTCTATCTTATAGGGGGTTAATTTAGTAATACCTTACTGAAAAACAACGCTCTGAAACATTCCCTGTCACCGTTAAACAGGCACAAATATCTCCCCTTTACATCCTCAAAGAGGATATAATACAGGCAGGAATTAACCCCGAATTTATTTGTTCTGATGATCTTTGCATGGCTTAATCTTTGGCGTACTTGCTTTTCCGTCAGCCCTTCGATGTATATCAACCCTTTCATGTTCTCCATTTGTCCGGGCGTGATCTTGAGCGAGCTTAGTAGTTCGTTTAGGTCAAACAGCTTAGGAGTGTTTGACAAGCAGTTTAGGGACTGTTTTCGCTGTGTCTTTTCCATTGCCATAAGGTTTTCGCTTGTGCCCTACACCAAGCCAATAAACATAAAAAAAGCGGAAGGGCATTCGCCTATCCGCAAGCGAGGGAGTCCAAGCCCTATATACACACAAACAGGAGATACTATCACGGGGGCATTTATCTGTTTCTCTGTGTATAATGCAATTTTTGGACTTTTCGCTTGCACAGAAATCAGCTAAACGCTTTTTTTCTTCAATATGTAAAAACACGGTCGGTTTACGACTGCACAAAAATAACAATTTCCCTATAAAAATGTTTCCTATTTAGAATAATTTTTTCTTGTTTATCAGATAAACAACAAGCTACATTTCTATATACTCAATATTTTCCAAACCATATAACGGGATGATATTCCGAAAGAACACATCTATTGCTAGAGGATGGTTTTGAAAAGCAAGAAAAGATTTCCCCGCTACGGATTCCAGCCGGTAAATGGTCACTTCATCTTCTTCCCCAAACTGTTTCCTTAACTTATCATTGATCGTTTTCTGCATCTTAGACATAAGTTTAACCACCGTAACAGGATTCCAACGATCCATTTCTACAGTCACCTGCTTACTGTCGGAAAAAATAGAAATGCTTTTCTCAATTCCTTTAGAAGCTATATAGTAAGAAAGAGAACTTCCATGCCGTTTTGCCTACGTACAGATTGATCCTAGCGTTTCTCTCCTGCGCTTTCTTGACATGCGCACAAAGGATAGGATTAGAAGAAGGCAGAAGATAAGAAGTATTCTGCTGCTCTGTCTGTCCTTCTAATATACTAAAGATAGCAGGATTCCAGCACACGTTTACGACATCAGAAGTTACATCTTCATATATCGCTGCACAGCAAATATCATTGTCAAACACGAGCTGATACTCTTTACTTTCCGGGTTGAACTGGTAAAAGTTCCGGATCTTATGCGCACTCTTCAGTTCAAAAAGGAAATAGCCCTCGTTATTTGAAACCTTTCTCACCTTCCGGATCTCCGTTTTTCCTTCAGTAATATCAAAGAGATAAGCTATCAGATCTTCTTTGCTACATACGTGATCAAAACTAAACTCCTTCAATTCCTCGCTTTCCGATTGCACCTGTACTTTCGCTTGGATGGATATAGATAATTGATAAGCGCTAAGATCTTTGAAATCGAACAACTCCAAACAGGATATCTTGTTTCGTTCCGGTGAATAAATTATATACTCCCGGTCATTAATATAATACCGGTACATGAAATCGCCGGTTTCTAACGGCTGGTATGGATTTAAAACTTCGCTGTAGTTCATGATTAACTTGTTTTAAATTAAATGCAATTGGTTCGATATGTGTATTCATCAATCATATCATTACCGATAATATCAGGTAGCTCAAAATCTTGTAGCTGGGCAAACATGGGCTTCAATCTCTATGCAAAGACCGTCACCCGGCATATAGGCACAACCTACGCTATCGTTCCAGTTTATATGCTTTTGGGCTGCTTTAGCTACTTTATCGCAAGCTGATAAGTATTCAGCATATTTTGCTCTTTTTTTTTTTTATATATCGTTTCATTTCCGATTCGTTATACGTTAATCTTCATCTTCAGGCATTAATTGTCCTGCTTCATAATAATACTGAGAACATATATCTGATACTTCATTAGATAAATAGTCCTGTATTTCCGAAATTTTATCCAACAGCTTATCACGAGTATCTATCTCTTCCGGATCAATACTGAACCAGAATACTCCTCAAACGATTTTATCAATTCGCTTACGTTTTGAAGCGATTTGCTTCCATACTAATTTGCTTCTTTTTTGCGCATTTTATTCAATTTTGTTATTAATATGATAATCCTTTATTTCCTTTTCTTTTCTTGTTGTCCGGAAGATCTTCATCACCTTTCCGGTGCTTCCCTGATCCGTTATCTAAAGCCATTGACATGGCAACCGAATTTTATATAGATAAGATCCTTCTCCCATTCGTGCGGATTACTCGCATAACACGATAACCGGATCGATGGGTGTTGCTCTCTCCTGTTCTTTTCCCTGTTCCGCATTCTGCTCTTTTGGAAGAAGTCTTGTATGTTCTGATAGGTTAATCTCCTTGATACATCAGAGCTTTTAAAGATTTCCGAATTATCGACATTTGTAAGGGCAAAGGATATGCCGTATATCCTTTACCGTTGACGTGCTCGATCAGATTTATATTATGCTCCGCTAGCCGGTCTTTAAAATCTTCATAGCTGGATGAACCATTAAGAACTGCAAGATCTGGTTATACAGATAATGCTTTTCTCGTCTGCGGTCATTTGTTTTCCGGCGAACAAAAGTTTCCCAAACCGGTACGATTCGGAAGGGCTGTATCTTTCAGATAAAGCCCTATCAGAATGCCATATACATAATGAGATTTCCCCTTCCCGATACCAGACGCATATAATACCCTTCTTTTTCAATCGATCCCGGAACTCTTTCATGTTGCCGCATTCCTGACGCAAACGATCCATGACGGAAAGTAACTCGTCCTTGAGTAATGGATTAAAGAACTTTCCTTTTGATAACATATCTAACATATTTTCGTATGTATCTTCCCCCAATATGATTTTCCATTCCGCATTAGTATAAGCCTTAGTCATATCAGGATTAATCGTTTTAAAGGTTTCCGACTGCCCTAGAAGATCCTTCACCCGTTCTTTTGCATTATGGCTGCGCAAAGCCTTGTGCAAAGCTGTGTCAAAGAAATATTGCCGGTACTGGGATTCTCCCAACGTCTTGTTCGGAAGACTTTCCTTTCTCCATAACTTCAAGCCCATGTTTAAGCTCTAGCTCTCGCATGATCTTTCCAGAACGTCCCTTGCTGTAACTATCAGAGATCCACAAACCGTTTAAGTCTATCGTAGTGGCAAGTATATGTACATGTCGGTGGTCCTTATCATCGTTCTTTATGATGGTGTAGCAAGAATCACCGTATCCCATTCTTTCCAAATATTCTTTCGCTACTTCAGAAAACTTTTCGTCCGGAAGATCCTCCCCTATCGGGCTGCTAAGAATAAATTCTATATATGGTGATTTCACGATCGATCATTCAGACCAGCAACAAGGGACATATTACGATACATATTAATAAGAGAATCACCAGAAGAATTATATAATTCCCTAGCTACACCGCTTTCAATCTTCTTTAACTGATAATCGATTTTACGGTTTAATGCTTCTCCTACAAACGGGTCTTGTATCTCCGCTATCATATTAGTTTATCTGTTATTTGCTTCAACTCTTTAATGTACATCTCTATACTTTCCAATGGACGAATATTTTCATCAACAGGTAAAGAGTTAACATGCTTTGCAAGTTGATTCAAATTAGTACCTATTTTTTTCAGTTCAAAGACGGTTTGAATATCCGCTTTTGAAGTTATCCTTTCCCCTAAAACAGATTTTCTTAAATACATAGAAAGTGTTACACCTTCAGCTTTAGCTCGTCTGAAAACCTGTTCCTTTTCTTCTTCAGAAAGACGTGCCCGAATAACTTTAGTTCTATTCTCTTTCATTCTATATTCCTATTCTCTATTCAATGTATGTGAGTGAAACGAACATCACTCAATCAACTCGGCTGTCGCAAGGTGGGTTTTGTAGCTACAAAACCACACCTTTGCATATACAAGATAGATAAAATTATAAAGCACAAAACTTTAAGATCTATACTTTCGGAAAAATCAACCCAAAGAACTGATTCCCTAATTAACCAAGTAACCAGATAACTTAACAAAGGAAGAACTGAAAGCACGGCAACAAAAAAACAACTAGTTAGCTAGTTTATCAGAAAACTAATTAATCCATAAACTAATTAACTAATTAATAAATAAATCAAATAACTTATTAACTAGATAACTAATCTATTAATTGTATAATTAACCATTTAATTAACTAATTAGTTTATTAAATGGTTATGTAATAAGATTATTGGTTAATTATTTGTTAAACAAGCTGATTAATTTGTTAGTTAGATTATTAATTCATATATTGCGAAAAATTTAAACTCGTAACGTTATGGGAAAAATATTACCGGGTATATTCGTAGCATTCGAGAACCCAAAAGGTGGAACAGGTAAATCAACATTAACAGCCTTGTTCGCAGGATATGTACATGAGAGCCACGAGCAGACAGGTTTAACCATTGGCGTTGTCGATATAGACGATGCGCAAAATACAATGGGGGAGTTAAGAGCTTTCGATGAAGCACAACAGGAAGAGGATATAAAGACGAGTATGAAGTAATGAGTATATCTTCATCAGACTTCATTAACAGCATAGAATTTCTCAAAGAAAGTTTCGATATAATAGTGGTTGACTTTCCGGGAAACTTGAAACAGGCAGGTAGTAGAAACCCTAATGATGATGGATGTGGTCATTATACCTTTTGCTCCTTCAAAAATCGAAGTATTGCACACTGTAAAGTTCTACAATTACTACAAGGAAAATATCTTATCTAAACGAGAAAGTCTAGGTTACAAAACAATAGTAAAAGGATTGCCTAACAAGGTAACACCTAATTTGCTTGAATATAAAGAGCTTATAGCAAACAAAGACAATTTACCTTTCGAGCTACTGAACAATCATATCAAGGAAAGCAAAGTTAATTACCAAAGAAACCTTTCTACGATAATAAACAACTATAATCACACCTGTGATGATTTCGGAGAAGAAATGATACAATTATTAATCAATTACGTTAAAAAATGAAATTATGGCTGAAGAAAAGAAAATACAGGAAAACCAAAACATCAATGTTCGCATTGGTACAGGCTGGTAAAGAAGAAGCTAAGAAAGTTCAAAGTATAAAATCTGTTTCATCACAACAGACTTCAGAAGAAAATTCCGGAAGTACAACCAGCAGCCAGCACCACAGAACCAGCTAAAGTTGTTGCTCCAGTACAAGAAGAAGAAATCATTCAGGAAAATGAGAATATGACAGAAGAACCTTCAGAATTTCCCGAATCATCTTTTCCTAAAGGTCTTTCTTTGCTTTTCGCTAAAAGAGAGATAATAGACACGGAAACGATAAAGATACCTAGAGAGTTCCATCAAGAACTTAAAATACTATCTACAATGTCAAAAGTTCCAATGATGCAAATGCTAGGAAATCTGCTTGAAGCATTTTTGGAAGAAAATAAGAAAGAAATAGCAAGCTATAAACGCAAATTCATAAACGGTACTTTAGGAAAAAAATAGCCATAAGGAAAGGTTGTTTTACCTTTCCTTATCATATTAATTAGTAAATCATTGACAATAGAAGACATGTAAATAATCAACTAAAAATATATATATGGGAATAATAAAAGTGCAATGCTCTTGCGGTATGCTATGGCTAAGGAAACACTTGGCGGTTATGATACCATTTGCGACCATGACGGAAAGATTTGCGGTGCGGTCAACTACCAAGATGAACAGTTCCAAATCATTCAGCCGGAAGAATGCAAGAAGCACAAAGGGACACAATGAAAGAACTCAAAGGGGCTTTTAACAAGTTAAAATGGAAATAGGGTAGGGATTTCCTACCTTACTCCATTAAGAGATAACCGGTTACTGGTTTTGTTTTGGTTCAACCCCAACAGAACGCAAATATTTATACAAAGTTCTCGTGGAGATATTGAGAATTGAAGCGATCTCTTTTGCTGAATAGAAGGGATCTTTTGACAGATACATTTTCTTTGCCTGCTCGGCTTTCTTTTTCGCTAAATCATTTAAGCCGGGCTTTCTTCCTCCTGTTCTTCCCTCACGTTTTGCGACTTCCCAACCTGCAACCGTTCTTTCTGTACGTAAAACCTGATCGATTTCTGCCAACATTGAAAATATCGGGATCAAAAGTTTCCCGGAAGGAGTGGACGTATCGATATTATGCGTTACATCGACAAGATGCGCTCCCTTATTCATTATTAGATCTACATTCGTCCGGATTTCCTTCATGGATCTGCCTAAACGATCCAACGACCAGACATATAAGATATCCCCAGTTCTAAGATCTTCTAATGCCCGGATTAATTCAGGACGTTCTTTAAACGCTGATTTTTTTTCTTGATAAATTTTCTCACAACCAGCCTTTTCTAATGCTTCCAATTGCAAAGCTGGATTCTGATCCGGAGTCGATACACGTGCATATCCTATCTTCATTATAATACGAGGATTTTAATTCTTCATTAAACATTTATTGAGGATTTCATTTTATACTAATTTACATTATTTAGCCAATCTAGAGCCTCCTGCAACGTATAGGCATATTCCGCATGATAAATATATGAAACTTCATCACCTTGCCTATATTCACGGTCATTGTCTGTTTCTCCTAGAATGTACTCCATGTTTGGAGTTCCTAATCGATGCACACCTATACAATGGGGTCAGATTTTCCACTCGCTGGCTTTTTTTAGTTGCTAAAAGAAATATCCTTTCTGTATCAATTGCCATATTATTACTCCTTTCTTATTATTTGAAATTATCGCAAATGGCATATTTAACCACCATCCATCAGTTTCTAGTACATTTTCCCTACTATTATTATCCTGTATAACTATATGATCATCATATAATCCATATGTATCACTACAGTCTGCACAAGTGAAGCCTATGGAAACATTGTACTTCATAAACAACTGAAGTAAATCTTTCTTCAAATCTTTAATATCATCATCAGTCATATCTATTATGCTTTTATCATTTTACTTTTTGTAAAGGTAGTAAAATAATTTAGTAAAACAATAAAGTAAAATGTGTTTTTTCTTGATACATGCCAAAAAAAACATTTTACTTAACGTATACCAAAAGTAAAACAGCTGTTGTTTCTCTTTCTCACCTCTGATTAAAGGAGATTGGAGAATTATTACTTTCCTCAAAATATGACAATTTGTCATGCCCGATAGTATTTTTCCGAAAGTATGATGATATAAGCTGAAGGAAAAATATCATTTTTCCGGTCATTTCTTCTGTCCCCCTTTGGGGGATTATAGGGGGTTTAGGTTTTTAGGTTATATTAAGAAATATGGTGTAGCCTTTTACACAGCTGGAAAAAATCACTTTTCATTAATTATCTAAAAATCAACACTTTATTTTTTTGCGATATCTTTAATATGGTGTAGTATTTTACACAGCTAAATTCAAAAGTGTAGTGTTTTACACAGCTAAATTTTCAAAAGTGTAGCATTCTACACAGCTGGAAACCTAAAAGTGTAGTATTTTACACAGCTGGAAACCCAAAAGTGTAGCATTCTACACAGCTGGAAACCTAAAAGTGTAGTGTTTTACACAGCTGGAAATGTTAACAGAATTGAAAAGTGTAGTGTTTTACACAGCTAGATAATCTTTTCCGGTTCAGGTGTCACAGTAGGTGGATTTTTAACTATAAATTCCTTTGGCTCACGTGTCACAGTCGGGGCATTACTAGTTAATCCAAACTCTTCAGGGGTTTTTCCAAATACCCGAAAGAAATTTTCCCTATATACTTCCTCTTTCAGTGCTTTGTTTTGTGGAGAATTAGCCCATGCCAAATAATCTTCATACAAGTTTCGATCAGATTTTATATCTTCAACTTTGTTAACCCGATCTCTGCCTACCGCACAATTAGGAAAAGCTAAACCAGCGTATCTCCATAACAGATCACTATAGAATCTTTGAGTAAACATAGCGGTATAGCGTTCATCAAAATAATCAAGCGTTTCTTGAGAAAATTCAAAATCTACCGTATATGCCCATTTATCATTAGCACCTTTAACGTACTTAAATTGAAAGTTGGTAAATCTCAAGTGTTCATTTATCCCCTTCAAAACTTTTGTTACATTTCTTTTCCTTTCCTTATTCTCTTCAAAATTGAGGTTGAACAACTTAGCCAACTGATCAACGGTTAATCTGTAACTAGGTGCATCTCCTGTTTTGATTTTATACTTAATAAGATATATCATTTTCGATAGTTCCAAATAGAAATATCGATATTTGGAAGGTAACTCTCTATAATCCTGACTTTCAATTAGATTATAGAGTATAAACAGAATCCTTTATCAGATTATTCAGAGTAGCACTATATAATCTTTTCGTTCCTTTCTTGGTTTTAAAATTTGTCCGGATTTCAAATTTGGTAAGGATCTGAATAAATATATATGAAGTGCCTTCGCTTGTAGAAACAGGATAAGACATATTTTCTAAGCCAAGTTTATAAAGGGCGGCTTCAAAAACGACGTTTCTATGGGGTGGCTTATTTCCTCCCCGTTTATATCCTTACAGATATAATGAGGTGAGCGTTTTCCAAAAAGATCCTTCAGCTGTTCCTTAGATAGTTTTCTTTGAAGATTTGTCCGATTATAACCCATTTTATTACAAAATCCTCTATTGAGAACCATGATTCACCAAATAGATCTCTAATATGATTCCCACAAAGGTAAATTATAATATCTAGCATTACACAACCGCCAGAATCATATAAGCGCTCAATTAGAATTGTAACTTTCACTTAATAGGCGTGGAACCCGGCTTAATTCTTTTTCCATAATAAATTATCATTTATCCTTTTTCCGTAACTCTGACTGTACTTTTTTATCGTATGCTTCCCCTCTTGATACTAGATATTCAAATTTAACTGTATCATCTACAATCTTAACGTGGAAAATAAAGAATGCTCTATAATCTCCTATACGATCCGATATACTGATTTATAGGCAATGAGTTTCTTGCAATTAGTAATTTCATCAATACCATTAGCATTCTTCACTTCCCGGATCATATCAAGGACAGAAGACAGAACTTTCCCTGATAATTTATCTACTGCCTTTAAAAATGGCTTTGAATATTCTACATTCATGATAAACCATATTTCTGTTCAAAGGCTTTTTGTTCGGCTTCACTAACCATGACATGCCCTTCAGGTTGATTCTTGGAAAGAAACGTATAAGTTGTTATATCTTCTAAATCATTAGCAGCGGAGATCAATAAGCCTTCCATAAAGGCTTTAGCTGATTTCCTTCCTTAGCTGCTTGTACGGATAGCACAGTTATAACGTCTTCTTCCAGATCCAACAGTTTCTTTCTCTTATCAATTTGGGTGTTTGAGATTGTTGTTCCCATAATCATTTATGTTTTAAATTAATAATCTATATCTTTGCATGAATTAATCCTTAACAAAGATATATAACATATACAATATATATAACATATATAAGTTATATAACATTCGATTTTTTGATACATTAAACTATATATACATTTTTTAATATTAAAGAAATGGATAAACTGACTTTGGAAGATTCTTTCCGCGAGCTTATTAAACAAAGAAAGTGGTATGTAAATTCCTACGTTCACCTATTCAGGCGAAATATGATAAAGCGACCTTTCAAAAAGGGGGCAAAGTTCCTGAAGAACGAATCCGGGACTATTTAGCTGCCGCTGGTTGGAAATGTGTTCAGCCTGAATTATGGGAGAAAACATAAAATTACAATATTTAACCACAAAATTTTTGCTGTTTTAAATATTTATTTGAATTTTGCATTCAATATAACGAACCTTTTTTTAAACTGAAGTTTTTTTCCTTTTTCAAGATCTATTTGCTACTTCAAAAATTCCGCTTTCTTTCCTTGCAATTTTGACTCTATCACGCAAAGTATCTATAATAGGAATATTCCGATCAATCCCATACATATATAAAATAGGATCGGAAGCATCACCTGATATAACTTTCACTGTCTTGTTGCCAAATACTAATTGCAAGAAATTTTGTTTTTCTGAATAATCAATCACTCTATATAATTCTAAATGTTCCTCTCGTCTTGAGATTATACCATGCCTGAAAATCAGTTCATCCTTAGTAATAATCCACTTTGTAGCAAACAGCGTGTCTATATATGTGTAACACAACATAATCCAAACGACTAAAACAGCACCATTAACGCATAGTGTACAGGCATTTCTAAATCCCAATAAATAGCAGAGAACGGGAGTAAAGATGCGACAACAATTATCACAAAATACTTTGAAACCCAATAACCTAGTTTGGGCTTCAATGTTATAGCCGTTTGGTTATCCATAATCTAGTTCTTTATATTAGTATATTGTATAGACTTTGTATTATTCTCTGAATCCGGAACGGAAACTGTATTTTGATAGACCTCTTTTCCATCCTGATACACTGTCATTTTCAATATAGCACCGGACTTACTTTTGCTAAGAATAATCCCTTGAGCAGAAATAACCTTCACTTCTTTAGAGGTTATATAAACTTTCCGTCCGCTAAAATACTCCGTTACAGAACTTTGTTTTAGGTCTGTGTTACTTGTTTCATCTATAATTGATACGTTATCCGGATTAATAATAATAGCTTCAGCTGTATAATCATCCCTGAAGCCTCTAATACTACCTTATATACAGCAGATGTATTATTAAAACAGGATCATCATCCGATCCACCACAAGAAACTAATACTAGAGTAGCACATAACGCAAACAAATGCAGCTTAATTTTTTTCATCATCTTTATATATTTTAAATTCAGATCCATGTGTATGTAAAGTAAACAAACCCTTATATTTTTCTTTCTAGAAATTTTCTCTGCTATCAAAATAGCTATTGCCGTTGCCATCAATAAACCCAAATTGATCTGTTTCTACAATAAACAAATCGCTCGTTTCTGATAACTTGCTAAAATCTTTAAAAAACTGAACCTTCATATTTTTCTTATTTAGTCGTAGCTTTCATCCTTCCCAGCACGTTTTCATATCGGGGAGCGAGTAAAACTCGCCAACTCTCTCCTGCCTAGCCTTTAAACTAGGTGGAACAATTGCATACTTGCATTTCAATAGTTTGGCTAACACCTCCGTACTATCTCTATCCTTATACTCCATTTTCTTTTTCTCTATCCATTTTAAATTATCTTTAGCCTTGGTGTAATCAGAGAAACGGTTTTACCAAAGCACGAGGATTCTCCGCTCTTTCTATCATCTGTACCTGTTGAGCAGCTTTACTATCCAAATACAATAAGCTGTCGGAAACTGTAACATCTTTTTCGTCAAGCAACTCTATCAATTCAAACTTAAGATCAGTCCAAGTACCGTTTTCATCGGTTTGAAGCCAATCCGCTATTGCCTTTTCATATTCAGTTGATCCACACGAAGATAAGGCAAATAATAAAACTATCAATATCCTACTTTTCATATATTATTTTTTTTATATTTTCACAAAAATACCTCTTTTATTCCTTCCATGCCTTATGATTATGATCTTTCGGCATGTTTTTTTCCTTATTTTTATTGTCCGTTTCTGTCTTATTCTTTACATCTTCCAAGATCGCATTTACTTTTGAAATGATTGAAGATAATGTTGACTAACTATTTCTTCCATTATATCATACTCTAATTCTTCTTTGCCAAAATTTACAGGTTTGGAAAAGCCGGAATATCCTTATCTATAAACTTACATATTAAATTGTGTATTAAAATAAGGTGGTTTTCCGCCAGCGACCTTCCGATGAAGTGACCAACACTTTGTCCGGCAACTTCACGAGCCTTTACTACTTTCTCCTTTTGCAGAGATTCGGTCATGCTTCCAGTACCGGATTCTTGATGTGAGAACGATTCCTGTGCTTCTTTCGTTTCTCCCAAAGATTTTCTAGATCCTTTGCTGTCTTTTCGTTACCGGTCATTCCATAGGCTTGGCTACCACAAGAAGATCGCAGGATATTTGCACTTTTCTCTCCATAATCCCGGATTGCTTGATTAAAGTCCTGTACGGCTAAGATTGTAGCTACATTGTGTTTACGTGCTGTACCTATAAATACATCTATACCTTGCAAATTTACCGTTGGAAATTCATCCACCATAAAAACGCTCTTTTGTTTGCCGGGATTATTCATTTGCGACATGACAACGCTAGCGATACAACTAACAGGAGGAGATACAGCTTCTTTAATTGAAGGAGCATTGCCTATACACAATAGTGTAGGATGATCCGGATTAGTTATATCTAGTGAATATTCTTCTTCCGGGTGGTGATAGAACCCAAAAGATGTATTTATTGTTAAGCAAAACAAGCGGAGTCTGTGCGGAAGATACCGCACCAGCGGTCTGCTGCTGTGCGCCTAAACGCCATGCGGTTAACATGGAAGACATGTTTAGCGCAATTTCCGCATCCTCAGAGCCATTTAAAGACCAGATCACTATCTGATAATGCAAAAGCGATTACATGGGGTAAAGTTCCTATCCCTTTGCTCGTTCTTTGTAACATTTATAAGCAATTGAATATACATAGTTAATCGCATTGTTCGCCCAGAAATCAGTTTTTTCCTTCCATGAACTTTCAAGGTTTTTCATTAAGGTAGTAGCGATATTACGAATAAACAAGGATTCGCTTCCTTTAGGGACATATTTTTCCGAAAGTACATTAACACGAACCGTCCGGGACATGTCTACAAAATTTATGAAGCAAAGGCTGGTGTAGGTACATTTTTCTCTTAAAATATTCTATACTACCGTATGCGATCCGGGACAAAATAGGTGAACCGGTTTACTAGGATCTCCTTCCCAATCATATACAAATCCGGCATAGTTACGCTCTGCACATTGATAGATGATGCCTTTAATCCAGCTTTCCGATTTTCCAGATCCCGGACCACCGTCAATATAAAGATTTTGCTGTGGCTTATGGATTCTAAGATTTCCTTCTACTGTTTCAAAATCAAAATAAAACTCTGATTTTTCATGTGATACACCAAAGATAGATTTATCAGATACCACATGCCGTTTAAGGTAAAAACCGGCTGTTTGGATAACTAGTATTGTAAATCCTATAAATACTATCGGAAAAACTAATAAATTGTACCATGATAGAACATTACTGAAGCCTAATATTAGGGCTATTGCTAAGATTAATGTAGTGGCAGTATATACATATTTCAAGGATTCATCTCTTCTCTTTTGTACAGGGAATAGGAAAGCCAACCCAGCTAATAATACTACATATAGGAATCGAAACATAATAGCTTTGCGTAAAAACTTTCCCAACTGCAATAATACAGCTGGGCTTGGTGAACAAAGATCATTCACCAAAACCCACTGAAAGATTATCACACCCCCGATTATTACGGAAGCAATATAAAGACACAATGATAATTCCTTCTTTGCTGGTTCCATTATTCTTTATTCTTGCTAGAGAGTAATTGAACCTTATCTACACTCATAGTTACTGAAGGGACTGTATCACCAGTATCACGCTTAAAGATACCGACAGTGATTTCCCCATACACATGAACCATAGTTCCTGTTTTTAAAAACTCCGCAACCTTTGTTTCGTAATTTAAGAAACAACAGATCCACAACGTTTTTTCTTCGTTTCCCTCTTTATATTTAGTGGAAACATTGAATGAATAACCTTTCTGTGTTTTTTGGCATCTGATCCAAGATAACCCGTAACGACCACATACATATAAAAATTTAAAGATAATTGTTTGACTTCATTTTTATTTTTTGATTCGGAAAATTGTAGGGAAGGAGTAGGATCATCCAACTTTATATTAAATATATTCTGTGCGGCAATATATATTTTCGGATCTGCATCCTTTAACGCATCAAGTTCCTTTGCAGACAGTTTATATCCCTGCTCCTTTAGGTTAACCAATTCCTTAAACGAACCGGCTAGCGCAGCCTAGAGCTATATTAAAAGCTGGTGATAATTTTTCATCATTCCGGGTTTCAGAAAAATCCTTGCTATCATCTACTTTTTTATTCTCTATATGCTTGCATTCTTCCTGTTGCTTTTCCTGTTCTTCCTTCTTCAATAACTCATACTTGCAGACTTCATTCAAAATCATAGTGCTAGCCTTACCTACATCAACTAATACGGAATAGAGGAATTTAGGTTCTTTTTGATCGCTCCGAGCCAGTTTTTAAATACTGTCCGTTTCTTCCCGGCCTCGGAAACGATACTTAGAGAACGGCAAGAAACAGCAGCGGTAAATTCTGCGATTAATTCTTCTTTTGCATATTTGGGATCACCAAACATGTTTTTCATTTCACGTCCTAAACGGGTATCTATACCGGTTGAATGTGCCATCTCATGTAACAATGTGCTATAAAATCCTTCTCCTGTATAGAATTGACCTTTGGGGTAAATATATCTTGTCCTCTGAAGGACGAAAAAACCTTGTCAGAGAAAGAAATAATAGGACATAACCATGTACCGTGTTTTATCATGTGATCCAACTCTGGCGATGAAAACATTCCCTGCTCATCTTTCAATTTAGGACAACTAAATTTATCCTTCAATGCCTTCCATTGTTCCGGATATACTTCCGCAAAGTTTGTTTGATCAACATTGAACACGTGATAAGGTTTAGTATAAGGAATAACGGTATATTCTTTCTGCTCTTCCTTAGTCAAAGCCTTATAATCATCCATCGAAATTTTATTCCCCTTATCGTCTTTAATCATAAAATTCCAAAATAGGACAGGAAAAGCCGATGCTCCTTTGTTTATGTGAAGCCCTTGTTTGCTTGCGGAAAAGTCATATATACAGGTGTCTGGAAACTACGTTCCTCTTGAAGAAGAAAAAGCATGAAGGAATTGATTCCATTATAAACACGCCCATCAATATTTTGTGGTAATCCATATCCTGTTGTTGTAAACCAAGGTTTATGCCAATCCGCATCGACTTCCGTAAGTTTCTTAACCATAAGATCCGCAAATTTTTGCAGAGCCTTATCATTTGCCTGACCATCCATGACTTATTGATAAAGGTGTTCATTTTCATATTTTAAACCATTCAGCAGCGTTTTCCGCATTCGGGCTAACTCCTCAGCTTGCATATCCGCAACGTAGAGAGCCGCTAAATCTTCTTGAGCTAATAAAAATTCAAGATCGTCAATCTCTCCAGTCTGATTCTTTTCTACCAATTTGTTGTAATCTTCCATGATATTTATTTTTAAGTGATAACATTTTTACTTTCGGAAAAATCTATTAATTATAAATCGGCAAACATTTTATTTACCGTATTGGCGAGAGGACGCTTTAGATCTTTTTCTGCACTTTGTTGACCTTGTGCTAGCTTAACATCTCCGAGCGTATTAGCAGAGCCTTTCAGATTAAATATCTTCTGAACGGCTATCATCGTATTGCCAGATGCAGTTTCATTCAAAGACTGAATCAACTCTTTGGAAGGTTGATAGCCTTGTTCCTTCAGTTGTGACATCTTTACAAAATCGCCTTTCTCTACTGCTTCTTTAAATTCTTTATCTAGTTCCGGAGAAACCTTAGCACTAGCAGGATCAGCATTAAGCTCTACCTTTGCTTCTTTGGATTCTTCCTTTGCTTGTGTTACTTCTTCCGCTTTTTGCACTTCAGGTTTCATCCCAAATAGTTTTTCTATAACGATAGCTTGCGTCTGATCAATCTTTGTATCTTGTCCCAAACCTCTAATAACTTCCTCTGAAGGCTTGTAACCTTCCTCTTTCAAACTAGCTATTTTTTCATAGTCATTCTTGACAACGGCTTCTCTTAACTCCTTGTCAAGATCTCGATCAGGAACAGGATCCTTACCCGTTACTTTCTCCTGATATTGTTCCCGGATCTTCTCGACTTTAAAGCCTTCTTCTTTCAATTCCTTTTCAGTTGTACCTTTGGCGATTATTCCTTCTTTTTCTAACATATCCCCAGCCTTTAACCTAATGCGTGCTTCAAGATCATAATTATAGTTTTTATCCGGATTTTCATCTTTCAGATAAGATAGGTATTCCTTATGTTCTGTGGCAAAATGGCTGTTTATTAATTGCTCATACCTTTTATCCTTCAACTCGTCTATATCGATTTTTCGGTACGCTGCATATCCTTTAGCTTATCATTAAGATACTCTTTATCCTTTGCCATTTCTCTTGCCTGTCTGCTGTGCCTTTGTTTCCGATATTTTCTGGATGTTTGAGAAAGCATATCCTTTCTTATCCGGAATAGCTATATCTGTAATTATGTAACCTTCAGGGTGTGGATCATTTTGTTATCTAAAGAATGACCATTCGCTAAGATACTTATCTGCTGCGGTCAATTCGTAATCTCCAATTTTAGCAGGAACAGACAATTCTTTTTCCGAACGTACCACCACAGCGTTGAGATCCTTATCGACCTGAAGAAAGTATATCTCCTTTTTGTGACAAGACTATCACATTGCCATCAAGTAGATCTTGCTTCTGTTGCTTCGATAATTTCTTTCCGTAAATGCGATCCGGTATGGTTAACGCTTCCTATATATAATAGAAGTACCGTGTTCATGCAACCGAACTTTAGCTGGTTTACCATTGATATCCATTAATCCGGATAATACACCTTCTCTAACTTTGTGCCTTTCCGTCTAACGAGTAACCATTTTGCAAAGCATACTCATATAGTTCTTTTCCGGTATAACAGATTTTATTTTTATGATCGATCACAGTAAAACGATCTTTGGCATCATTTTTTAGATCACCCCAGTTAACAATATCAACCCCTTCATTTTTTAATACGCTTTTATAGTCGGGAGATAAAGCCTGATCCCGATTAAAGAACTGGCAAACACGATCCATAGAAGCCTTTTCCGCAGATAAATCCGGTTCTCGCTTTGTGTGTGAACGTATCTTATCCATATCGATACGAAATACTTCGTCATTCCGGGTAAAAAGCAAAGAACCCTTGTTATAGGCTTCTTTGTAACCTAAACTTTCCGCAATCGCCCTAAATTGCCCGACATTATTATATTGATATTCTGTTAGAACCTCTTGTAGCTTCGCGACAATTATTTTAATAATTCAGCGGACAATATATATTCATTCAATATAGATAATTTCATATGCCTTCCCCCACCTCTTTCAAACATTTCGATCTCAAAAACCTTATCATCCGGGATAGTGAACTTATTGAATGCTAGGATAAAGCGATTTTGGCTTTTGCCCAATATCTTTTATCAAAGTCTTTTGTT
>SCPN01000603.1_pt1 | contig 34508 bp, 30 predicted proteins | sample 6106831 | NCBI WGS metagenome assembly SCPN01 (sample SAMN10720447, study PRJNA508395) | human gut metagenome | isolation source: Participant 1, 0 month
AGTTCGGATGTCTCAATGGTGATGGTACCAACCAGAACCGGCTGTCCCTTTTCATGGGCTTTTTCAATTTCATCCACAACGGCATGGAATTTTTCTTTTTTGGTCATGTATACCGCATCATCCAGGTCTTTACGGAGAACCGGTCTGTTGGTAGGGATTTCAACTACGTCCATTCCGTAGATATCACGGAACTCTTTTTCTTCGGTAAGTGCAGTACCGGTCATGCCGGCTTTCTTTTTATATTTATTGAAGAAGTTCTGGAATGTGATCGTTGCAAGTGTCTTGCTCTCACGTTTTACCTTTACATGCTCTTTTGCCTCGATTGCCTGATGCAGGCCATCCGAGTAGCGTCTTCCCGGCATGATACGTCCGGTAAACTCGTCTACGATCAGTACTTCATCATCTTTTACTACATAATCCTGATCACGGTGCATCAGACTGTGTGCACGCAGTGCCAGGTTGATATTGTGTTGGATCTCCAGGTTCTCCGGATCGGAAAGGTTATCGATCTGGAAGAACTGTTCTACTTTCTTAACACCGTCCTGTGTCAGTGTTACGACTTTATCTTTTCTCATTTACGATATAGTCACCGGTCTCTGTGATCTCCTCGCCCATAATGGCCGACATTTTAGTCACTTCACCGCTGGCTTCACCACGCTCCAGCTGTTTTGCCAGAATGTCACAGACTTCGTACAGTTTTGTGGACTTGCCGCTCTGACCGGAAATGATCAGCGGTGTACGTGCCTCGTCGATCAGGACTGAGTCCACCTCGTCGATGATCGCATAATGCAGATCTCTCTGAACGAGCTGTTCTTTATAAATAACCATGTTATCACGCAGATAATCGAAACCGTCCTCGTTGTTGGTGATGTAAGTGATATCGCAGTTATACTGTTTACGTCTCTCTTCACTGTCCATGGAATTCAGTACACATCCAACGGTCAGACCAAGAAACTCATGGACTTTTCCCATCCACTCAGAATCTCGACGTGCCAGATAATCATTGACCGTTACTACATGAACTCCTTTTCCTTCCAGAGCGTTCAGATATGCCGGTAAGGTAGATACAAGTGTTTTACCTTCACCTGTTCTCATCTCTGCGATACGCCCCTGATGCAGAATGATACCTCCGATCAGCTGTACACGGTAATGTTCCATATTCAGTACGCGTCGTGCAGATTCACGAACGGTAGCGTATGCCTCAGGAAGCAGATCGTCCAGAGTCTCTCCTTCTGCCAGTCTTTTTTTGTATTCTGCTGTTTTGCCTCTCAGTTCTTCGTCAGAGAGCTCTATCATTGTCGGACGCAGTTTTTCAATTTTTTCAACCAGCGGCATAATTCGCTTTACTTCACGTTCACTATGCGTACCGAACATTTTCTGAAACACATTCATTGTCTATATTCTCCTATCACATTAATTACCTTAAAAAACAGTTCCATTCTATCACTTTATCACTTCATAGACAATTAAATTTTTGTAAATAACCTATGAACAGCGGATAAGAACTTAAAAAGTTGCCGCAGACATGCGTTCACCAAAAAATCTACGGCTGAACTGTGCATCCTGCGGCAGCTATTGATTTACTTTACTGTTTTATTTCAGATGGTGTAGCTCTTTTATCCGGTCGATCCTAGCACTCCGGCTCGATCAGTCCATATGTATTTCCTTTTCTCTTATACACAACGTTGACTTCGTCTGTATCTGCATTACGGAATACAAAGAAACTGTGTCCGAGCAGTTCCATCTGTACACATGCATCTTCCGGGAACATCGGTTTCATACCGAACTGTTTTGTACGGATGATCTTTACTTCCTCTTCTTCACCTTCGTTCTCTTTTTCGATGAATTCTTTGCGAAGGTTTCCTCCGTCTTTATGTTTGCCTATAATTTTTGTCTTATATTTACGAAGCTGTCTTTCAATGACTTCTTCCACAAGATCAATAGAAACATACATATCATTGCTTACCTGCTCTGAGCGGATGATATTTCCTTTTACCGGAATGGTTACTTCGATTTTCTGTCTATCTTTTTCCACGCTCAAAGTTACAATAATTTCTGTCTCAGGAGTGAAATATTTTTCAAGCTTTCCAAGCTTTTCTGTGACTGCACTTCTTAACCCCTCTGTCACTTCGATATTTTTTCCACGAATTGTAAAACGCATGATACCCAACTCCTTTGCATCTATATTTGCAGTTGAAACTGCTATGTGAACATTATAGCAATTTTCCACAATATTTTCAATCACTTTTGCAAAGTTTTTAGTTTTTTTATACTATCTTATGAATTCTCATCCAAATTGGCGGCACACACACGCAGAACTTCCCGGTAAGGCATGCTTCCCCCAAAGAGATCCAGGGCACTTCCTATCGTAACATCGATGTGATCTCTGCCAAGTTTTTTCAGTTCCTGAAGATCCGCAAAACTTCCAACGCCACCGGCATAGGTGACCGGTATGCCCTGCCATCTTCCGAGCATGTCTGCCAGTTCTCTTTCGATTCCCTGTGCTTTTCCTTCTGCATCCACTGCATGCACCAGAAATTCATCACAGCAGCCGGAAAGTTCGTCAAGTACCTTCTCGCTTAACTTTACATCGGTAAACTTCTGCCAGCGGTCTGTGACGATAGAGTATCCGTCTTCTTTTCTGCGGCAGCTTAAATCCAGCACCAGATGTTCTTTTCCGACTGTCCGGAGCAGCTTTTCTAGATTTTCTCGGTAAAAAACGCCGTTTTTAAATACAAAGCTGGTAACGATCACATGAGAAGCTCCGGCTTCCAGAAAATCTTTCGCATTCTCATCGGTAATGCCGCCTCCAACCTGCAGTCCTCCTGGATACGTCCGAAGTGCCAGCATGGCCTGCTCTTTTGTTTTTTCATAAAACGGAGAATCTTTTGCATTCAGCAAAATCACATGTCCGCCGCTTATCCGGTCTTTCTGATACATCTCTGCAAAAAATGCCGCATCCTGTGTAGAGACAAAATTTTCCTTTGCCTGATCTCCTTCGTCTCTTAAGCTTCCTCCTACGATCTGTTTTACTTTTCCGTTATGTATATCAATGCATGGTCGAAATCTCATACGTTTCTCCTCTTTTTCTGTTATTCAGATCCGACTCTCGAAAACTGACTCTCGATTCCTGTCGTCTCTTTGCATGTTCCTGTCAAAATTGCTATGCATCTGCACGCTGGTCTGATCATTCTACCCACACAGAACCTCTGACGTTTTCATTATAGAAAAGCCTGTTTTCTTTGTCCAGCAGATATTCTCCGGATTTTTAAGAATTGCTTTGTAGCAAAATAATTTTCGTACATCTGGCTGTAAATCCAAAAAAGAAGCCACAGAGGCAACGTTTCTGCCCCCATGACTTACCTCAGCGAATCCTCATCTTTACTCGGTCATACGACTGCGGCCGGTTGTCTCACCGGTCAGGTCATCAACCACATCTCCGACTGCATCACCTGCATCACGGACGATATCGCCTGCATCATCGAGTACTCCATCTGCTCCGTCTGTGCGGCGTGACTGTGAAGTGTCCGACTGATTTCTCTTCTTTTTTGTGCTGTTATTCTTCTGTGTGTTGCTTTCTGCCTGTGTACCGCTGCTTCCGTTTTGCATATTGCTTTCCGTCTGTATACCATTGCTTCCGTTCTGCATATTGCTTTCCGCCTGTGTACCATTGCTTCCGTTCTGCATATTGCTTTCGCTTCCGCTCGTTGCCGATGTATTTCCGTTTCGGTTGCTGCATCCTGTGATACCGGAAAGTGCACAGACAATTCCAAGGACTGCCAGCATGCTTCTTGTTCTTCTCATAGTCTTCTCCTTTTCTTTGCTTTTTCGGAGCTTCTTATGCCCATCCTTAATATGCATCCTGTGTACTTTTTTTATTCATGTTCCTTCGTGTCGATTTTGATTTTCAGAATATATCGTTCTTGTTTTTTCGAATGATCACTCTTTTTCAAAGCACACCCATTGTTATCTTCATTATTCTTTCAGGTTGATATCAAACCGGATTCTTTTTCGGAAAATCCTTCTGCAAAACTGTTTTCCGTCAAATGGGATCAGCGGATAGAGATAACTTTCTCCGGATACTGTACGGTTCAGAAGCAGACTTAAGAACGTGATCACCAGACCTGCCGCATATCCGGCAAGTCCGAAAACCGCCGTCAGGATCAGCAGCAGAATCCGCATAAATTTCAGGGCGTATCCCAGTTCATAGCTTGCCTGCGTGTAATTTGCGATTGCCACAAATGCCATATATAACATCGTCTCTGCATTAAACCACCCGGATTGGACTGCAAATTCACCGACAACAAGACCGGCGATCACACTGAGTGGCGTTGTCAGCATACCCGGCGTATTAATCGCTGCCAGTTTCAGACCGTCGATTGCAAATTCCAGGATCAGCAGCTGTGCAAAGACCGGAACATAGAGATCTCCGCTTATTTTAATAAACGCAAACTGCGGTGGTATCCACTGCGGATTCTGTAAAAAAAGCAGCCAGGTCGGGGTCAGAAGCAGTGTCAGCAGTGCTATGACAAACCTTGTAACACGAAGATACGTGCCGGTCACCGGCGGAAAATAAAAATCATCGGCTTCTTCCATAATGTCAAACACCGATACCGGAAGGATCATAACTGCCGGAGAGTTATCCGTTAAAAGCACAATTTTCCCATCCAGGATCTCAGCGGCTGCCGTATCCGGACGCTCCGTATATTTAAATTTCGGAAATGGATTGTACCACTTATGTGGATAAAGACATTCTGCAAGACTCTCCTGGTTCATTGCCAGGGCATCCGTTCTGATCTGCTCCAGTCTTTTTTCGATCTGCTGCAAGAATCCGGAATCCACACGATCTTCCATATAGCACAGCACCACATCGGTATGCGAAGTGCTTCCGACATTTTTCATCTCCATGGACAGTTTCGGATTGCGGATTCTCCTTCGGATCAGTGCTGTATTGGATACGATGGTTTCCACAAAACCATCCCTTGGTCCTCGCAGTACTTTGTCTTTGTCCGGCTCTTCGACACTTCGCATCGGATAGGTACGACAGTCCATGGCAAAGCATCTGGAATACCCGTCAATAAACAGACACATCACGCCCGATAAAATCTGCGTTGTGATCTGCTCACAGTCCTCTAAAAGTTCAACTTCTACATAGGGCATGGCATCTCTTGACAGCTCTTCGCTGTCTTCCGGCAGATCTTCCGGGGTCACAGAATAAAAGAATTCCAGTAACTTTTCCACAATGCTCTCTTTTAAAAATCCGTCCACAAAGTAATAGACTGCTTTTCGGTCTGCTACCATCGTCGTTCTGCTGATGATGTCAAAATTTTTGTCCGTCCGCAGAATCCGGCGGAAATATTTCTGATTTTCTTCCAGGCTTGTCGATAGCTTCTGCTGCACATTTTTCACCTCTTCTTATTACTCACTATCGTGATTATTTCCACTTTTCTGTGTTTTATTCTTTTAGACCTCCATTCGTGAACTACCCATTGTCTAAAGCCAATGGGCTTCCTGCTTCGCAGACCTCGTAACCTACTATCTCCACAGGCGTTCATTCGGGCAGTCCCCCCTATATTGTTATTTTTATGCTATTTGTCTTAATCCTTCTTCCAGTATATTTTTTGCTGCGTTGATATCCCTGTCATGATTTGTTCCACAGACAGGACATGTCCATTCCCTTACTGATAGATTTTTTGTCTCTGTATTTTGGTATCCACAGGCGGAACACAGCTGACTACTGGCATAGAATGTATCTATTTTGACATATTTCCTGCCATTCCACTTTGCCTTATATTCTAACTGTCTTGTCAGCTCATACCATGATACATCACTTATAGACTTTGCCAAACGGTAATTTTTTACCATGTTTTTTATCTGCAAATCTTCCGAAACTATCACTTGGTTTTCGCTGATCATCTCATGCGACATCTTGTGCAGATAATCTTTTCTGGTATTTGTTATTTTTTCATGGCATAATGCTATCTTTTTCTTTGTTTTGCAGTAATTTTGACTTCGTTTCTCTTTATGGGCTAACTGCCTTTGCAGTTTCACCAGTTTCTTTTCGTATTTTCTGATGATTTTTGGGATTTTCGTATTTTTTTCCAGCAGAGTAATACATACATAACTCCTTAATACCTAAATCTATTCCTGTATTTTGATTTATATGTGGCAGTTCCACGTGTTCTGTTTCCACTAAAATTGATACATAATATTTTCCACTCGGAACTTGTGATATCGTTGCCGATTTTATCTGTCCGATAAAATTTCTATGCAGTTTTGCTTTTATTTTTAATTTAGGCAGTTTTACTCTATTGCACCCGAAATCTACTGTTATATTGCCATTCGTAAAATTTGTTGTATATGACTTATGATTATCGTGTTTACTCTTAAACTTCGGATAACCTGCGTGTTCCTTGAAAAACTTCTGGTATGCAGCATCCATGTTGTAAATCGCATTTGTCAGAGCAAATTTATCCACTTCTTTCAGCCATTCATACTCTTTCTTTAATTGTCTGTTGCAGTAATTGTTACAGTCGGTTTTACTGACTGATTTTTTCTCTTTCTCATATACTTCTTTCCGGTATGCCAGTGTCTGATTATATACAAAACGGCAAGCCAAATGTTTTTGCGATCTGTATTTTCTGCTCATTATTTGGATATATTCTATATTTATATGCCTTTAACATCCACTGTCACCCTCTTTCTCAACCTTGATTTCCTATATATCTCTTCAGCATTTCTTCCGATACATTTCCTACACTACAGGCAAAATATCCATCTGTCCAAAAAGTATGTTCTTTCCAGAATTGTTTTCGTAAATATTGGGGATATCTTTTCCATATATGGTATGTTGTATAGCTCTTCATCAGGTTTACAATCTTACTGATAGACATTGTTGGTTCTGTCTCTATCATATAGTGAATGTGGCCTTTATCTGTTTCCATATATCTTATTATCACACTGTGTCTCTGACATATCTCATACGAAAACTGTTTTATATCATCTGATATCTGCCTCGAAACCAGTAATTTCTTCCTATATTTGCAGACAAAAATAATGTGATATTGTAATAAGTATTTGTGTCTGTTTTTAGATTTCCAGGTTCCCATGCCATGAGTATACTATAATTTCTGATTTTTGGCTACCTTAGCCCACCGTCTAAAGCCAGTGGGATTGCGGTAGCCTTATTTCAAGTCATACTTATCTGAAATCCGGCAGTCGATTCCGGGCTTCTTTACTGATATTTACTTATTTTTATCTGATATGTCTTTTCTTTCTGAAAAACCATAATATCATGCTCGATGCTGCCATCAGACCTGCGAAGATCCACATTTCCATCCAGGATGCATCACCTGTTTTGGCTGCTGTCACAGCGTTTTCATTATCCGGTGTATTATCTGATGAAAATCCTGAATGGTCGTTTCCGGTTATTTTATCAAAGTTCTCGGTATCCACACGTTTTTCTGTCTGCACCTGTGCTTCTTTCGTCAGTTCCACCTTGTATTTCTGGACATTTGCAACTGCTTTGACTTTAATCTTTTGATTTTTCGGTTTCTGATAACCTTTTGGCACTTTCTCGACCTGAATGGTATACCAGGATGGGATTACTTTTTCTTTCAAAGCAGTAAGTGTCACATGTTTCCAGATTTTCTTTCCTTTTTCATTAACCACACTGATCTTTACCCCTTCCAGTGGTGTCTGCGTCTTTTTGTCAACGGCTTCGATTTTAATCACTGTCGGACGGATCTCTACCTCAAAATCCTGTATTTCTGACGTATCTTCTCTTACCGTGATCTTCGTCTGTGCCGGAAGTACATAGCCATCCGGTACACGGTCTGTTTTCACCTGATAACTGCCAGACGGAACACGTGTATAGGCTTCCGGAAGTTCCAGTGACCGCTCCTCAAACAGATCTCTGATATGTACATAAATCCCAGACCGGATCGTTCTTGTCTGCTTCTTTTCTGCTGCTGAAGACAATGCATAGCCGGTAATCCGGATACAGATTGGTTCCACCAGAACTTCAAATTTCTGTACTTCCGCTGTATCTTTCACCTCAATGTCTGTCACATCCGGATGTACATAACCTTTCGGAATTTCATCCACTACGATCTTATAGTGCCCGATCGCCACTTTTTTAAAGATTTCTGCCTGTTCTGTTCCGGACTCCCAGATGCCGTCCCGTTCCATCGGACTGTTTTCTTTCAGGAGCGTCTCGCCCTGCGGTGTCTCCAGGTGAGCTTTTACATTTCCAAGCGGAACTTTTTTATCTCCGTCTTTTTCAAAGACAGTGATATGAACTTCCGTCGGCGGGTCCTGCATTTCCAGTTTCTGTCCCTGATAAGTGCCATCTTCCTCTTTATGATCTTCCATCTGAAATACCTGTTCTGCTGCTGTTGCATAGCCAGGTGCCGGTGAAAGTTCCCGCAAGGTATAGGTTTTTCCGACTTCCAGCCCTTCCACGCAATGCTCTTCTTTCTCTGTGATCCAGCTTTCGATACAGGTATTTTCCTGATAAATGGCCAGTTTTGCTCCTTCTAACAGTTCTTTTGTATCGGATGCCGTCTTCTTCACAAACACTTTTGTGATCTGATTTTCAAAGATAACCTGGAATTTCTGTACTGCCATCCCGTCTTCTTTCCAGGATGCATCAATCTCTTCTGTCTGTGCTGTCCGGATATAGCCATCCGGTGCCGCAATCTCACGGACTTCATACTTTCCAAGTGGCAGGTCGCTGACAAACAACAGGTTTCCTTCTTTATCACTTTTCTGTGTTTCCAGTAAAGTTCCTTTTTCCAGAAGAACTTCTCCTTTTGCTGTTTTGATATCCTCTGCCGCATACAGTCCGAAAACTGCACCTTCCAGCATTTTCTGTGGATTTTCTTTATCGCATTTTGTCACCCGGATCTCCACTTTCTGGCGTTCGTTGTATACCGGGACCTCTGCTTCTGTGACATCTGCTTCACTTCCATCTGAGGTTTCTGCCAGCACAAACGAAACCTTATCTTTTTTCTTCTGATATCCTTCCGGGATATTTATCTCTTCCAGCTCGTATGTTCCAAGATACATCTGTTCAAACACCAGGCTTCCATCCTGATCAGTATCTCCTTCTGCTTTCGCAGTCTTCTGACTTCGTACCAGATACGGAACAACCTCTCCCGCTTTGCAGATCAGACCGGTCACGCCATCCGGGTGATACAGATCTTCCTTCGCTTTTACTGTAAAGCTTACACCTTTTACGCTTCCTGTTTGATAACCAAACCAGGTTTTTATCTGGTTCCATAATCCCTGTACAATTCCAAGCTTTCTGGATGCTTCGTTTAAGATCTCTCCTGTCTTTGAAATTTTCACCTTTCCGGTCATGAAAGCATTTTCCAGATTGAAAACTACTTCTTCCGGCATCTGCTCCATCGTTTCCTCTGTGTACTGCTGTGAAACAGAAAAAGTAACCTCCTGTTTCTGCTCCTGTTTCAGAATGTCTTTCATGGAATCCGGGATCAGGATTTCTTTTTTATAGCCTTTTCTCGGAAGAACTTCCACGATGCGGTACGTTTTTTCCGGATTCAGCCCCAGGATCAGACAGCCCTTTCCTTCCGTATTTTCTGTGCTGACTGCATGCAGAATTTTTCCATCTTCATCGAGGATCTGAAGTTTCGCACCTGCCAACTCTTTTTTCGTGAGATCATCTCTCAGAAACAGTCTTACTTTTACTGCCGCATTTTCGATCTCGCTCTTCATACGGATGATAAAAATGTGATCCTGGTCTTTATACGGTTCAAAATCAAAAATCCGCTCCGTATCAGATCGATAATATCCATCCGGTGCTTTTGTTTCTTTTACTGCATAGGTGCCAGGCGGCAGATCTGTTTGAAAAACGGCTCTTCCGCTCTGATCTGAAATGGCACGCTCTATCTCCGTTCCTGCCGGCAGCACAACACTTCCGTTTGCGTCCGTAATATCTTTTTTCGCATAAAGTGTGAATTCTGCTCCTTCCGGCCTGTTTTCTTTCTCTCCGTCCACACATTTCTTAAAGACACCGGTCCTTCCTTTCCACTCTTCTCCGATGATCGTTCCCGGCTCTTCCGGTACCGTCGGAGACACCTCCGGGCCATCCGGTTCCTGCCCGATATCAATCTTCTGTCTTTCGTTGAAAAAGGTTTCTGTTGCGGTAATTTCCAGATCTGCACTGTCTTTCCACAACAGTTCTGTGTTTCGTTTTGCATCTTTCTGCTTTCGCGTGTAGCCGGACGGAGCTTTTGTCTCTCTGATCTCATACCTTCCAAGCGGCAGATCCGAAAGAACCGCTTTTCCCTGTTCATCGGTTATCACATGGGCAATGGTCGTTCCCATCAGATAAAGGTCTTTGCTGTAACCGTCCGGATGCGGAATCGTTTCTGCTGCCACAAGGTCATATTCTGCCCCTTTTAACCCTTTTGTCTCATAGACTATCTTCTGCAGTTTCTGATCTTTAATCTCCGCTTCCGGCACTTCTCCTTCTTTTCGGATCTCCAGTTTTCCGGAAATGGAACGGTTAAACAGGCTGACAACCTGTACACATTCTTTGTCTTCCAGCCGAATCTCTGCCTGATTTTCCTGACACCGAAATACCTTACTTGCGATTCCCTCAAAGAAACGATTTCCCTGTTCGTATCCTTCTTTTACATGCGGGGACTTATAACCTTCTTTTTCCAGAATCTGCCAGTTATATCCTTCTCTTGCCTTTGTCTCCCTGATCTGATAAGTTTCTCCGACTTTCAGCCCCCGGATCAGCACATTGTTGCCATGTATACTGACTGCTTCCTGCACAATCTCACCCTTCGAATCCACGATACTGTATTTTACTCCATCCAGCTCCGTTTCTGTATCATAGTCCATGATATTAATCTGAAGCATTGTTTTATAGTTTTCAAACGTGCGTACATACGATTTGATTGTAGCATCATGCGGTGTGTCTGTTTTGGCATTTGATTTCTTGTCATTTTCTGTCCTGTTTGCCATATTATCTTCGGATCTGCCATCTTCTGCTGCATTTTTGCTGTCATCTTCAGCTGTAAAAGAAATTTCTTCTGTATTATCAGACCGATAATATCCATCCGGTGCTTTTTCTTCTCTGACATAATAGTGTGCCATCGGAAGATCCAGGTCAAAGGCCGCATCCATAATACCGTTTTCTGCTTCTTTTGTCTCTGCGATCGCCAATCTGGTATCTTCCTTTACCAGGATGCTTTTCTGATCAGCTGCCAAAATATCTTCTGCCGCATAAAGCCCAAACTTTGCTCCTGTAAGTTTTTCTTTTGTTTCTGCATCTTTCTTTTCAATCTGGATCTGTGCTCTCTGTCTTGGAATTTCATACAGTTCACTCTGATACCGGATTGGAACTTCCTGTCCGGCATATCGGATCTCAAATGTTCTTGCCGCCTGATTTTTCCCGGAAAGTGCATAGCCTTTGGCTGCTTTTATCTGTTCCAGCGTATAAGTGCCGAGCGGAAGTCCATACCATTCCCAGCTGGCTGCTTTTATTTTTTCAGTCCATGCTTTTCCATTTTCATCGGTAGTGAGTGTTGTCACAACACTTCCTTTTGCAAAAAGTAAAGTCTGTCCTCCCTTTCCTTCACCCGAAAAGATATCTTCTGCTGCCCGCACGACAAAGACATTGCCGGCAAGCGGCTTACAGGTATAGGCAAATCCCTTTTTCAGATCGTATCCGGTCAGTACTTCTCCCTCTGCATAAATGCTCAGTTTGCCGACTGCCGCCTCGTTTTCCTGAACCGCTTCCGTCACAAAGGCTCCTGCCAGTCTGTCATACGTTGTCTTTGCCTCATCCGAACCGATCTGCACCCGCACCCGGTAATCTTTAGAAGCAATGTCTGCCTGTTCCCAGGTTCCGACCGCTTCTTCTGTGATTTTCAGTGCGTGGACCGCTTCCATACCCGGCAGCTTTTTTGCCGAAGCTTCAAAGAAATACTGTCCGTTTCTTTTGCGGTATCTTCCTTCTGCCCCCTGGCGTACATAACCTTCCGGTGCCTGCACTTCTTCTAAAATATAAAGTCCCTGCGGCAGTGTTGTGGTCGTGGAGACATAAGTGCCGAGCACTCTGCCGTCGCTGTCCTTTCGCTCTGCGGTCACATAAGGATTTTCATAAGATCCCAGCATCTCTCCGTTTGTATAGGCAACGACAAGATTTCCAAAGCGATTGATATAATCGACTTTTTCCTCACTGGTCTTATCTTCCATATACCAGTTAAAGTAGGCTCCTTCGACATCATGGATCACATACTTTGCTCCCGGTTTCGCTACCGTTTCCCCGGTTGTTTTGTCTTTCTTTATGATTTTAAGATAACTGGTCTGCGGCTGATCCCAGATGGCAGATCCCATCTGCAATGTCCCTTTGCCGTCGCCGTCCACCAGTCCGTCTTTTTCATCCGAATCGACGTTCAGCACTTTCGGTGCCGCCGCCACCTTTCCTTCTGGAACGGTCGTCTCGACCAGTAGATATTTGCCATATGGAAGTGCCCGGATATTCAGAACTCCGTTTTCATCGGAAAACTGCTCCTTAAGACGCTGCATCTTACCTGCCTCATCATAATAAGCTGCCGTTTCCAGGGCTTTCATTTTCTGATATTGAAGCGTATCTTTATCCCGATACTGATCGATTACTTCCTGGATCAGGACTGCATCTTCCAGCTGTGCACTGCCCTTTTTCAGATGTCCTTTTTCTTCCAGCTCTTTTACACTGTACACAGAGAATCCGGCACCTCTCATCCATTCCAGATCCGTCTCTTTATTGTCTCCGGTCAGTTTAAAGCAAGTAAATGGCTGAGATTTGATGCGTTCTTTACTGAACACTTCTTTTTTGATCACAAGAATATCCTGTCCTTCATAGGCACAATCCACCGTATAAACTGCGGCATCGGCAAGGTATCCTTCCGAAGCTTTGATTTCTTTTACATAGTACGTTCCAAGTGGCAGTCCTGTAAAACAAAGTCTGCCCTCTGTATCCGTCTCTTTTCGCATGACTTCTGCATTCTTCTCATAGAGAATCTCTCCATCGCCATCTGCCGATGTAATCGCTTCTTTTGCATAGATGCCGTACACGGCTCCTTTTAAAGATGCCATCTGCTGTGGCCTGGAAAGTCCGCTCTGTGCATCCACTTTCTGAACCGTAACTTCTGCTGTTACTTCCTGGTTCAGAAAAACAGCTTCTGATTCGCTTCCAGGTTTCGGGAATGTGTAAAGCTGTGTTTTATCATCCTGATAAATCCACTGAAACTCATAACGTGCTTTTTTCACCTGTTTATAGTAATGTTCCGGTGCCTGGATTTCTTTTACATAATAGCGGTAACCGCATGGAACATCCGCATCAAAAAGACAGCTTCCGTCTTTTTTACTGTACGCCAGAGCAAGCAGCGTATCTTTTGCTGCGATCCTGTTTCCATCCGACAGCATGTTTTCTCCCGCATACAATCCAAACCGTGCTCCTGCAAGTCCCTTCTGTGTGTTCTCGGAGCGTTTGAAAACCGTCACCTGCATCTTTGGGCGTTCATTTTCAAAGACCTGCTCTTCGCTTACATATTCCCGGATTTCCGGTCCGCGGTAGGAAAGTGTCACTGTTCTGGTATTTCCTGCTGCCGTATCTTTTCGCACATAGCCCTGCGGTGCCTCGGTTTCTGTCACATGATACCTGCCAAGATACAACTTCCTGCTGACTGCCGTACCATCTTTTCCGGTTACCAGCTGCTGTGCCACTGCACCCTTTTTCAGAGCCAGTGTCACTCCGTCGGCCTTATAGATATCTTCTGCCGCTGTAATCTCGTATTTTGCTCCGGCAAGCGGCTGCTTTTCATAGAGAAATATCACACCCTCCGCCGAATCTCTGGCTTCTGTTAAGACCTCGCCGATTTTTTTCACCGCGATCGATGCCATCTGCGGTGTATTGACAAATCCCGTCTGCTTCCCGTTGTTGGTCAGCTCCAGGCTCTGTCCTGCATTTTGGGCAGTGACGCGAAAATCATAGAATTTCAGCCCTTTTTTTTTTCTTTCTCACCGTCCACATAATCTCCAAAATAGTTTTTCGGCGGCTGTGTTTCCTGAAGTCGAAATTTTCCTTCGTTCTTTTTCTGATAGTAAAGTTTACCGCTGACTGCCTCTCCGTTTATGGCTGTCACAAGCTCCGGCCAAGCTGCATACGGCACATAATTTTGCTGTTCCTGATTCCATTCGTATACCGCAAATCTCGCATCCGACAGTGCTTTTCCTGTCTCCAGATCCTTTTTCTGAATCTGCACGGTGATCCACAGCGGTTCATTGAAACAGGCGTTGTCACCGTGATACGTGATTTTTTTGCTTTCAAACGGTGAGATAACAAATTCCTTCTCCCATCCACTCTTTGTGTAGCCTTCCGGCGACTGTTCTTCTATGATCTTGAATTTTCCCTTGTTCTCATCTGTATAAGAAAGTATTTCTGCACTTTCATACACACCATCTGCTTCATTTTTCAGCTGAAACAGAGGTGTTGCTGCATATCTGCTGCCGTTCCATTCGTATACGGCAAAGACGGCCCCCGGAAGTTTTTCTTTTGTTTTGCCATCTCTCTTTTCCACCGAAACGGAAGATTTCACCGGTGCAATATTTGTCACTACAGTTTGTGATCGAACCGTGTTGCCGTCAGAAGAGGCAGATGCCTGATTTTTAATCCTTGCCATTTTCTTTGCCGGATCCCAGCGTTTTTCAAGACCGGCATCTTTTTTCACGCCGACCGTGATCTGAAAATCATACGTATGGCCGTAAAAACTGGTATTTTTGATATCACTGCATCGAGCCACAAACGCATTTGTTTTCTGTATCGTCCAGAACTTTTCTGCATTTGCCCCGTTTTCGTTTGTCACAGTGACATTTTTAATCTCCAGAAAATCATCCAACTGATCGGAAATGCTCAGATCATGGTAACAGGTTTCTTCATTTTCGATTGGAACCATCGTGCGAAGCGTATAGGTGTATGTCTCTTCTCTGGTGGAAAGGCGGTTTTCGGACGTCATCTTTTCGTCACTGTCCGAAACATATTTCTCGATATGCGGATGGGCATTTGGAAACATTTTGTAAGCTTTTGCCACAAGCCCACCGGACGGTGTCGTAGAGGTTCCAAGATTGTTTTCCGGCCTGACAAACGTAAAGACCGCTGTCGCCGCCTTTCCCGAAATCAGTACCGACAGCATAAAGCCGGTATCACTTCCGCTCTGGTTCAGACCGGATGTGTCAAAGTAATAATTTTTGCCCTTCACCGTTGCTGCTTTCAGATTTTCCAGTGCTGCTCTTTTCACATAAACATTTCCAAAACCATTTTTCATCAGGATTCCCTGATAAAGATCGATATCCTGAAATGTAATATAACCTTTGACATCGATCGCATTTCCATTATCTGAGCGGAAAAACTCCATTTTGGTCTCTGCCCACTCTACTTTACAGGTCTCAATCCCCGGCCGATCCGTCACAAAACGGAAAAATGCTCCGTCCCGCAGTTCGAAATCAACCAGTGTCACTTTGATGTCCACCCATTTTCCCTGATAATACATCCCTTTCCGGTACCAGGCATAATACTTATTCTTGTCTTTTGCCGTAAGTGTCTTGCAGTCCTCCCTGCCATCCAGCGGTCCGCCTTCGGCTGTAAAAACATCACTGCCAAGGTTCGTCTCACATTTGGCAGTCCTTCGAATGTAGCCTTCGTATCCATCCGGCAGTTGTGTTTTTACATTTCCAACTTTCACACCGGATGCTTTATCCAGCGTCACCGCACTGGAACGCACCGTCAGATAAATGCTGTCTGATGCAGCTCTCGCCTCGTTCTTCGCACTTTGCTTTTTCACTTTCGGATTTTTTTCGGTTTCTTCCTCTCCGGACACTTTTCGGTTCTGCCGCTCCGTCTGAGAAATTTTCATCGAATCCATCACCTTTTCCGTCTGATCCGAACTGCCCTGAACCGTATTTTCTTTCGATTCCTGTTTCCTTTGCGATTCTAGATTCTCCTGACTGCCTGGATCTTTTTTTGTCTCCGGATTTTTCTGTTCTTCGGACTCCTGTTTTATCTCCGGGTTTTTCTTCGATGCAGACTCTGACTCCAGACCTTCCTCCCGCTTTTGTTCGGTCTGCTTTTGTTTTTCCGTCTGCATCTGCTGTTCGGTCTGTCTTTGCGGCATTTCGCTCTGAGCACTCTTCGCTTCTGTTGCTTTCTCACTGCTCATTGTCTGTCTCTTTCCCGCAAAACTGCTCTTTTGCATCCCGGATGCATAGACGGACATCGGCGACGTCAGAAGACAAAGTATCGCCAGAAAGCCTGCCAGTATCCTTTTCCATTTGTCTGTGTTCATCCAAATTCTTCTCCTTTCTTTTCCTGCATGCAGAGATTTCCTGAGATTTAAGAATATCTCTGGCATCATTACTGCGAGGTGCACGCCATACATCGTTTTTCATACAAACCACCTCTTTTGATTCAAGTCAAACGTCATATCGAGAAGCATTGCGAAATATACTGGTAAAAACAAAAAAGGAAACACCGATGTCCAAACCTAAAATTGTCGTCCTGCACATGAGAGAATTGATCTACACTGCCATTTTTATCTTTTTAATCCTGGTACTTCTGATCCTGCTTTTTCTGATGTTCCGGCCACACGATGCATCAAATACACCGGATACAGAAACAAAAACAACGTTTTCTTCTTCCGCTGATGCAGATTCCATCGGATATCAGCCCGGAGTCTATACGGCTTCCCTGATTCTGAACAACCATTATGCGGATATTGAAGTTACGTTAAATACGGATCAGATTGATTCTATTCGCCTTGTAAATCTTGGGGATTCGGTCACTACTGCCTTTCCGCTCGTAGAACCTTCTTTGGATGAACTGTCTGAACAGATCTGTCAGAAACAGTCCTTAGATGGGATCACTTGCTCCCGTGAGAATAAATATACTTCTGAATTATTATTTCAGGCAATCAAAAACTCTCTGGCAAAAGCACAAAGGTAGGTGCTGTCACAGGCACCCCCTTTTGCTTTCCCTCTTTCGTTGCTCTCTGTATAGAAGTATACATAAAGATTGCTTTTCTGTCAAATATTATTTTATATTTCAACTTAATATTTATGTGATTTATAACTTTTCAAGCTCTCTCTGCCACAGACGCACGCAGGCATCGCTTGGCATACGCAGATCTCCTCTCGGCGATACTGCGACGGATCCGACCTTCGGACCGTCCGGCAGGCAGGAACGCTTGAACTGCTGTGCAAAAAATCTCCAGTAAAATTTCTTCAGCCATTTCAGGATCGTCTCATCGTCATACACACCGGCAAACGATTTTCCGGCAATACGGTAAATTTTGCCCGGTGCATAGCCAAATCGAAGCACATAGTACAGGAAGAAATCGTGCAATTCATAAGGTCCGACCAGATCTTCTGTTTTCTGTGAGATCTTTCCGTCTTCCGGCGGCAGAAGTTCCGGGCTGACCGGCGTATCCAAAATATCATACAGTACTTCTCCCAGTCTGCGATCCTCACAGGTATCGGCACAGTAACGCACCAGATGGCGTACCAGTGTTTTCGGAACGGAAGCGTTCACGCCGTACATCGACATGTGATCACCGTTGTAGGTTGCCCAGCCAAGTGCAAGTTCTGACATGTCACCAGTTCCGATCACCATACCGCCGCTCTTGTTTGCAAGATCCATCAGTACCTGTGTACGCTCTCTCGCCTGGCCGTTTTCGTAGGTGACATCATGACAGTTGATATCCTGACCGATATCCTCAAAATGGCATGTCACGGACTTTCGGATATCCACTTCTTTTAAGGTAGCTCCAAGTCTTCTGGTCAGCTCACAGGCATTCTGATAGGTGCGGTCTGTTGTTCCGAAACATGGCATTGTCACAGACAGAATGTGATCTCTTCCGATGCCTGCCATATCACAGGCACGGGCTGCCACCAGAAGTGCCAGGGTAGAGTCCAGTCCACCGGAAATTCCGACTACCAGACTTTTGCAGTTTGTGTGCACCAGACGTTTCTTCAGACCGAGTGCCTGGATGGAGAGGATTTCCTCGCAGCGACGTTCCCGGTCATTTTTATTCTGCGGAACGAACGGCGTCTGTGCAAACGTTCTCTCCAGTTTTGTCTCTTCCGTTTTCAGTTCAAACTCCGTCCATTCGTATTCTTCCTGCGTAGTCGGATAAGTCGTCATTCTGCGGCGTTCTGCACGAATCCTGTGGATATCCAGATCTGCTGTCACGATCTCATTTTCAAAACGTTTTGACTGTGCAAGGATTGTTCCGTTTTCTGCAATCAGATTGTGTGCGGCAAAGACAAGATCCGTAGAAGATTCTCCTTCTCCGGCATCTGCATAAATATAAGCGCAGACCAGTCTTGCCGACTGTCCGCCAACCAGATTTCTGCGGTAACTGTCCTTTCCGGTGATTTCATCACTTGCAGAAAGGTTGACGATCACATTGGCTCCTGCAATGGCATGTGTGATGCTTGGAGGCTGCGGCACCCAGAGATCTTCGCAGATTTCCGCTGCAACAGTAAGACCCTCCATCTGCGGACAGTAAAAGATCTGCTGCATGCCAAACGGAATCCATTCCTGCTCTTCTTCACCCGGATATTCAATGTAATCTAGTTCTTCGTTTGCCGGCTCAAAATGACGCATCTCATAAAACTCAGAATAATTCGGAAGATTCTTTTTCGGCACCAGTCCCAGCAGTCTGCCATGGCAGATCGCCGCTGCAACATTGTAAAGCTTTCCTTTCCATTCCCACGGAAGTCCGACAAAAACCAGTGCATCGATTTCACGGCTTTCTTTTCTGATCTGATCCAGTGCGTCTTTTGCTCCATTTAAAAGTACCTCCTGCCAGAAGAGGTCCTCACAGGTATAACCGGTGATACAAAGCTCCGGAAATACAATGATCTTACTGCCAAGGGCTGCCGCTTCTTTCATTTTTTTGCAGATCTGTTCTGCATTGTATTCACAGTCTGCCACACGGATATCCGGTGTGACTGCCGCAACTTTGATAAAACCATCTCTCATGCCTTTCGCCTCCTTTTCTTCTGAACGTTATCTTTTCTTTGCCTGTGCCAGAATTTTTTTCAGTTCTTCTACGCTGAACTGATAATGCGAATTACAGAAATGGCAGTTCATCTCGATCGGTTCGCCGTCCTTTATCATCTCTTCCAGGTCTTTTCTGCCGATGCTGATCAGAGCCTTTTCCATACGCTCTTTTGAACAGTTACATGCAAAACGTGTCTCCGTCTTTTCGGTGATCTCCATACCGAATTCACCGAGCAGCTCCTGCAAAATATCTTCCGGTGTCATACCGGCATCAAGCATACTTGTCACCGATTTCACACTGGAAAGCTTCTTTTCCAGAGCATCGATCACTTTCTCATCGGTGAACGGCATCAGCTGGATGATAAATCCGCCTGCCTGACGAACCGTATTGTCGTGGTTCATCAGTACGCCGAGTCCGACCGAAGAAGCAACCTGCTCAGAAGTTGCAAAATAATAAGTTAAGTCTTCTGCAATTTCTCCGGTCTGCAGCCCAACCTGTCCGACGTACGGCTCTTTCATGCCCATATCTTTGATCACATTTAAAATGCCATGACCGACTGCACCGCCGACATCCAGTTTTCCGAGAGCATTCGGAGGCAGCATCACCTGTGGATTTCCGGCAAACCCTTTGACATTTCCTTTTGCATCGGCCGTCACGGTCATGCCGCGAAGAGGACCGTCTGCCCGGATCTGAAGGGTCAGAAGATCCTTATCTCCTTTCATCATCGCTCCCATCATGGCTCCTGCCGTCATCAGTCTTCCCAGTGCTGCACAGGCAACCGGGCTTTCTTCATGCACTTTTCTTGCATATTCTGTCATTTCTCTTGTCGTGGCGGCAAAGGCACGGATCTGACTGTCCGCTGCCGTCGCTCTTACAATATAGTCTGTCATATCTGCTTGCTTCCTTTCTTTCCTTTTTCCCTCGCTATAATATAAATACGTTCGCTGTCCGCTCTGACCGGTTCTCTGGTAAATGCATCATAAGCAGCCACAAATTCCATCCCTGACTTTTGGATCAGCTCTTTGACCGTCTCCAGTTCATAGGCTTTCTGGTAATGTGTCTCAAAAAATTTCTGATAATATTCTCCGTTTGTCCTTGCAAAAATCGTCAGGTCATATTCATTGACCTGTTCCTTTTCATACCAGGTATTTTCCCAGATAAAACTGGCATCCTCCCGGTTCTCTGCGATCGTCGCATCCCCGATCAGTTCCCGGTATTTGTATGGTGTGTTCAGGTCAAAAATAAACACCCCTTCCGGGTCCAGATAATTGTTGACCAGCTTTAAAGTTTGAAGAAAATCCTCTTCACACGGCAGATAATTCATGGAATCGCAGATGCTGACCACTGCCCGAACTGTCCCGTACAGCTCAAATTCCCGCATATCCTGCAAAAGATAGAGAATATTATTGCCGGACTGTTCCCGTTTTTCCATAGCAATATCAAGCATGTCTGCGGACAGATCCACACCGATCATGTCGTATCCGGCATCTGCTAAAATCTCCGTCAGACTTCCTGTGCCGCATCCAAGTTCCAGCATAAGCCCGTCTGAAATACCCTGTTCTTCCAGGAGCGATTTCAGATATTTGCCCCACTCTTTGTAAGGCACGTTGTCCATGAAAATGTCGTAGACGTAAGCGAAGGACCCGTAAGCACTGGTATTATAAGCATTTTTCATTGTTTAAAATCTCCTTTTACTACGTTTTTACTACAGTTTGCTACACGTCGTCTAAGTTTACGATCGCTATACGCTTCGCGTCCGACCAGGCGGCGTTATCCTTTTTCAGAATATCCAGGACACGGTTAAGCTGTTCGCTTCCTGGGTGGAACGCCTTAACAGCGTCGTCATAGTAAAATCTATTTATTTCCTTTTCGTCAAGTACCAGGTTTATAACCGAAACGTCCAGCGCGTCAGCTATTTTATATAGCATATCTACGCTGGGCTGTCTGCTTCCTTTCTCTATATGGGACAAAGCGCCGACGGAACACCCTACCTTCGCGGCCAGGTCTTTCCCTTTCATTTCGCGAAGATCACGGTAAAATTGTATGTTCTTGCCTATCACTGTTTCCACCCCTTTCGTTTGTCTTATAGACAATTATAATAAGCGTCGGCGTTTTTGTCCACTATTTAATTTTACACGCGGCAGACTTAAGCTTGCGTCCTTCCTGGAAAGGAATAACAGTATCTTCCTTCTTTACGCTGTTGGCGTCTTCTTCGTCCTCTGCTTCCGGGTTCCTTACCTTTTCCAAACGTTCGCCAAGCTTTACAGCTGCGCTATTTCTCATTTTAGCGGTAACGTGTCCATATCTGGAAGCTGTAAAGCCAGCGTCGTAGTGTCCTAGCTGTTCCTGTACTGTATTCATAGCTTCGCCGTCTTCCAGCATAACCGTAGCCACTGTATGGCGTAGATCGTGAAAACGCTTATGGTCGATACCCATAGATCGAAGGTTTTCACTCCACATTTTTGTAAAGTTTCTAGGGTAAATATAAGTCCCTTTCCTGGTACAAAATACCAGGTTGTCCGGGTTATACTCTATCCCTCTTTCTGCGGCTTTCTTTTTTTCTGTATTCTGTATCAGCCGCCAGAAGATCAGAAGCAGAACCATTTCTTCGGTAATCATAAGGGAACGCCTGGACAGATCAGTTTTAAGTTCGTCCCTAAACGGGGTACCGTTGTCGTCTACCATCTGATACACAAGCCGTAAGTATCCGTCCCCCAGTGTAATATTATGATCTTCCAGAAGTGTTTTTAAGGCTTTCGTGTCCCACTTAGGAAGCTTCTTTATATCGCCCCAGGGAAAGTACCGGTCTACTGTTGTCCAGGGTATCCCTATATCTACGTGCTGCCAGTCAAGGCCAAGTATTTCGCCACGTCTGCAAGCTGTAGTAAGTGTCAGCATATACGCCGGATAATAACGGTACTTCGTTCCTTTAATACCTAGTGTTTCCATATCTTCGTCTGTCAATATATTATTTGTCTTCGGTTTACTTTTTGGCCGCCTTGTCTTTTTTCCAGGGTTTCTATTTATACGTCCCTTGTCTACAGCGTATTCTAAAGCAGCTATAATAAGTCGTCGCTGTTGGATAAGAGAAGACGCTGCTACCGGTCCATGGGACGGTGCCGCTTCGCCTGTGTCGTCGTTAATTTCAAGTTTAAGGTTTCCATGTTCCTGTTGATCGTTCAAGTATTTTTGTATCACGTCGTCTGTAATGTCCTTAAGCTTGTATCGTCCGATACCAGGTATAATATGTTTTTCTATAGATGCCTTATAATTTATGTAGGTCCGTTCTTTAATACCGGGTTTTATAACGACTTCTAACCAGTTCATTACCCACGTACTAAAAAGAACATTGTCGCCCCCAGGGATAACGCCAGCGTCAAGCTTATTTTGTGCTTCTCTAAGCTTATCTGCTACTTCTTTCCTGGTCTTTCCATACAAAAACTTCCGATCTGGTTTACCGTCTGGCTTAACGCCGACAGTAAGAACCGCCGCCCAGGTTCCGTCTTTACGCTGGTATACGCTACCTTCCCCATTTCCGCGTCTATGCTTCTTTGTGTTTCCTGGCATTAAAACCACCCTTCTTTCACTCTATCCTTTGCCATATCGTAGGCGTCCTTTGAACGTTTGGCGGCTACGATATATGTAAGTGGGTTTCCATTTGCAAGGCGGATTCTGATATATACACGGTACTTATCAGACTTCACATTAAACAGCGCCTTAGATATGCTGTAGAACGCGTCAAAGGCTACAGTACAGCCGTCTTCCTGTATAGTTCCCTGGGATTTTTCCGCGAAGTCTACAGCCTGTTCCCTTGTGGAACATCTTTTATAGAATGTCTTATTATTTTGCATAGGTTACCTTCCTTTCGTTGTCTTAAAGTATATTTTTGTCTACGAGACAAGTATATGATATGTTTTATAATTTGTCAATAAGACAACTTTATACTTTCGGACAACAAAAAAAGAAGGCGGCTACCGAAGTAACCGCCCGTCTATCTTACTGTTTCTTTAAATATGTCTTACAGCTAAAGCCTGTGTACTGCACACCGTTAAGTGTAACCTGGATATACAGCCATTTTGTACCGTTATAGCTTGTGTAGTATCCGTAGTTCTGTACTTCTGTACCCTCTGGAATAAGAACCATAGCGCGTTTATTCTTACCGGCACCGTGACGCATATATAAACCGGTCGTCGTAACGTAGGAACCAGCAAGGGACTTGTCGAAGCTTGCAGCCCCGGAACCCGCTACTACTTTTGTTACACCCGTATTCTGTGGTTTAGAAGGTGTAGGAACATTCTTGTTAAGAAGTTCGTTTACCTTGTTCTGTACGTCAGTGAAATTGTAACCGCTGGCTTCCAGTTTCGTCTTACGTTCCGGCATATTTCCCCATACGCCTAAGATCACTTCACGGGCTACCGTAGTAAGGTCTTTTCCAGCTGCCGGGGTAACCGGTGTAACTGTATCGTCGGTATACTTCGGACTGATAAAGCCACGGATATAGCGACCGTTAATTAACATGGTACGCTTTTTAACAGCGTTGCTGTAGTTACCTTCTGTCACGACGAAGTAACCCGCTTTTTCGTAAACCTCTGTTACAGTACCTACATGATCTGGAACACCTGTACAGTCAGTGGTAGCGAAGTTCATACCATCTTTCCAGTAGTAAAGAACCCCTTCACCTACTTTCGGTACGTGTGCGTCGTTTTCAATCCAGATACCTTTTTTCTTAGCTGCTTCGATCAGATAGTAGCAAGAAATTTCGATAGGCATAATCGGGGTATAACCCAGCTTAATAGCCGCTGCGGACCATGTACAAGCGCACCACGGCCAGCTATAATCCATTTTGGTACCGCGCGGGAAAGCACCCTTATAACCGTTGTAAATGTCAATGATTGTTTTATAGCTGCCGTCTGCTTCGTTCTTTCCTACCCAGGAATTAACAAGATCAGCTACAGCCTGTCTGGAATATCCCATAGTATTAACCCCTTCCTTGTTACAGTATTTCGTGATAAAGCTGTACACGACTTTCTGACGTGTTACGTAGTCGCCGACCTGGTTATTATTGGACTTATCCGCCGGGTCGGTGCAAAGTGCCGCGTAGATCGTCTTCGCGGTATATGGCTTCTGTGTCTTTGCCAGGATACGGGTAAGCGCTCCACTTCCGCCCTGATGGATAACGTTAATACATTCCATCATAGCGTCGTCGCTTAAGCTCCCATACTTCTTTTCGATCGAAGCGGCATACGTTTTAATCTGTGTTTCCATTAAAGCGTCCTGGCACTTGATACCGCCAGCGGAAGTAATGATAGTGATAATACATTTACCTTTCGTGGAAGTCTTCGTTACCCCATAGGTTCTCCAGCTTTTATTTAAGTCAGCTGCGATACCGGCCGTATCCAGCTTCTTAAATTCTTTTGGGAACTTCTTCTGAATATTAAGCAGAAGTGTACGGGCTTCTTCGGCGTACCACTGGCCCGCGCCGATCGTAATAGCCTTTTCGTTCGGTGTATTCGCACCGACACCGGCAAAAGCGCCGTAGTTCTGTTTTCCGTAGACCTGGCCGCCAGATTCTACAGCGTAAAGAATTTTTCGTAATACTGTAATGTTTTCTTTTTTCATGTTAAAAGTTCCTTTCTTCCAAAAAAAAGACGCCCTCGCGCGGTCAGATCAGTAATTATTTTTCGGTTCTGTGTAAGTAAGTGCCTGTTTGCTATCCCCTACACCGTCGGTAGTTGGGTCTACCACGATACCAAGGATAGAAAGAACCATAAACAGGGCTTCGACGACGGAAAGTAACTTATTACCCAGGTCGCCCAGGTCAAGGGTGTAACCAGAAGACCGAAGCGATAACCTGGATAAGAAGAAGTACCGCCGGGATAAGCGCCAGCCAGAAAGCCTTATTTTTAATTCTGACTTTCCAGTTAATTTTACTCTTGTCGTTCTGCTCATTCTCCACGCTGTAAGCTGCTGTACTTTATTCGCCATGATGTTCATTCCTTTCTACTTTCTCATGTTCAATATGTTCTATAAGGTCCGCCCTACCGATACCGGCGCTATCCATACGTTTATGCGCGGAACGTATCGAAGCGTCAAAAGGGCTACTTTTTATCAAGTTCCCGGACCTCTTTTTGGTCGTGTTAATGTCTTCTTTGATTGATTTTACGTCGTACCCTATCTGGTCCAGCAAGACTGATCTTCGTATCGGCTGCCACCTTCTGGGTGGCTTCCTTAATCTGCTGATCTACGTCTTTCTGGCTCTGCGATTTTTCCCGTAATGTGTTATATACAGTACAGGCGATCGTAACAAGGGCAATAAAGTAAAGCGAAAGACATTGTTGTATCTCCGGTCATGCTGCCCCACTTTCATTTATTATCGTTTCTACGTCTTCTAACAGCTGCATTTTAAAGCGGTAACAGTCGTTATGCTTCATCATACCCATATAGACTGTAACGTGCTGTTATATCTTTCGTAAAGAGTAAGGTTCCTGCTACGTACTGTTTTGCAGCTGCCTTAAGTCGGCGTTTAATACGTAAAGAAGTAGACTTTCTTACAGTTCTGTGTGTAGACCAGATATGTAAGCCTACGAACTGGATACCCATAGATACCGGACGTATACAAGTCTTTTTGTTTAAAGCAAGCTGTAGTTCTTCGTCCAGGAACTTACTTATACGTTCTTTGATTTCGTGTAATTCTTCCTTACTCTGTGAAAGTATTATTACGTCGTCCATGTAACGTATATAGAATTTTGTTCCCAGTACCTTTTTACAGAACTGGTCTAACTCATTCAAATAGACATTTGCTAAAAGCTGGCTTGTCAGATTACCGATAGGCATACCGCGGTCAGTAAGGCGTTCGGCGTCTTCTACATTGTCACATATAGACAAACCGAAAGCATTTGTACCGTCACCTTTTACGATAACGTTTAACAGTTCCAACATATCCGGGTCTTTAATTTTTCTTTCCAGAATTTCCATAAGCTTATCATGGTAAATTCTGTAGAAGTATTTCGCTATGTCCAGCTTAAGGTAATACCACTTACCGCCTAAAACTTCCGTCTGCTTTATCATATCTTGCAGACGATCAGCAGCGGCCTTTTGGCCTTTACCGCGCCGACAAGCGTAACTGTCTTCTATGAAAGTTTTATCAAAGATAGGGTAAAGCAAAGAATACACCCACCACTGGGCGACGCGATCACGAAAGGGAAGCGCCATAATAAGCCTTTTCTTTGGCTCATAAACGTAAAATTCCCGGTACGCGCCTACAGTATAGGTGTGGTTCTTTAAGTCGTCTAACAGGGCTAACAGATTTCCTTCAAGGTTATCAGTAAATTGTAAAACGTCACCACGGTACCGCTTACCCTTTGCGGCTTTCCGATAGGCGTTATACAGACAGGTATAGCTACAGTTCGGAAGATATATGTTGCCTACGCGTTTTGCCATTGTAACTACCTTCCGTTTTTCTTTTTCAGCGTGTCGCACCGTTCGCCGAAGCTACTAGAGTACGTCCGTTCCTAACCTTTATTTTCTGCTTTACAGCAAGGATACATAACCCTTTACCTGGTCGCGTGTTACAGCCCTTAAGCTGTAGACTAGAGGATTTCCAGGTTAAGCGGGGCGGAAGCCAATGTTGTCATTGGAATTAGAACGCGGGTTGTTGCCATTCAGATAGAAAACGCCAGCGTTAGACGTGTTGTTCCAATTCCCACCGCGGAAGAAGCCACATTTAATGTCATGTACCCTAAGTATTTATTTGCTTACCGACTGTATCCAACCACCGACCATACGGCCGATTTCGTCTACCATGGCCGCCCAGTTTCCATACTTATCTACAGATAAATACTTAAGTTCTGGGTTCACTGATAGACGAAGATAAGACCGTAGTTTGTCTACTTCTATGTCCAGTTCGGTAAGCGTAGTTTTCTTGTAGTGCTTATGATTAGTTTCTATGACGATTCCCAGGATACGGTACATACAAAGCCTTATTTCCGAAGCAAGGGCGTATCGTTCATGTTTCGGAAACTGTTTTAAGCAAATATTCCCGTAAACTATCATATCTTCTACTTTCGTTTTAATATAAAGTTCTCTGGTATCCGCCATAGTCTTTTCACTCCTTTAGTTGGCGGTGTCCGCTGTCGCGGCCACTACAGATTTACAAAAGAATGTAAGCGGGGCGGAAGCCAATGTTGCCAAAGGAACTAGAACGCGGGCGGGAGCCATACAGAAAGAAAACGCCAGCGTGAGACGTGTAGCTCCAATCCCCACCGCGGAAGAAGCATTTTTCCCCGTCATTCCTTGCGTAAAATCTATCCCCGCCATGATCGCTGTTATCCGAAGGGAAGACGGCTAACGCCTTCAAAATATCCGGTATTGTGATACCGGATTCTACAGCTAAATCTTTGAACGGTGTAGACGGCCACTGGTCGCCGCTTGTCGTCGTTTTTACTGTAGTGCTGATCTTCGGAACACCGCTTACAATGTCGATCTTAAGCGTACCAGCTGTACCAGGTGCCACCAGGGTACCGTCTGGTAAAATAGCTTTCCACTCCGCGCTTCCAGCTGTAAGGTCTGCTGTGTTCTTTGCTGCATTGTTTCCGGTCAAAATCTGGATTTCTCCATTATTTGTACGAAGTCCGATAGCCCATTCCCAGCCGTCGCCGTTCAAACTGTAGATACCGTTCGGGGTTCCGTCGTGTGTCCAGCTGTTCGGACCACTACCAGTAAGCCCCAGGTTAATACGTCCGTCGCTTCCTACAGTTCCAGGTCTGCACTTTTCATGCGGATAACCGTGATCGCTGCCGTAGTTGTTATTTCCGCGTGGGTAGTAACCATTTGCCTTACACCAAAGGGCAATAGCGGCATATTCCGCGTTTGTCATACAATGCCAGCCCGGACCTTTTGCACGACAATAAGTGATAGCCTGGTCCATGTTGGTATAAACTTTCGGCACCTGTCCAGGAAGGCTACACGCCCTTCCGTCATGTACCATAGCCATAAAGGTACCTACAAAGATTTCCGGCTTTTCCGCGTCGTCAACCATGAACGCCGGAAGTGCTTTTGTGCTGTCAGATAAACCGACGTCCTTATAAGACAGCTTCGGGATAATGTTCATAATAGACGGATACCCTTTGTCGTCGTATAATACTGTCTGCTTTCCACCGCTGGCAGCTTCTACAGCCTGTCTGTATGTGTCCTTAATTGAAAATGTAAAAGCCATTTATTTTACCTCGCTTTCTTTCTGTGCCTGGGTCATATCCGGGATACCCCACAGGCATAAAGTAACATCCCTCATGTTTACGTCTAAAGCTACTTCTTCCAGAATGTCGTAGCCTTCGTCGTCTGTTTCGCCTGTCGGCTGATAATCGTATTCCCTTGCCGGGATTTTTACGGACGCTACATACCAGTTACCTACGCCCTTTTCCAGTGCTGTAAAGCCGGAATTAAGGCTTACGTCTACGGTTACAGCTACGTCCTGTAATTCTTCGTTAAGGTCGATTTCGATAGGCTCTACGCCTGGTACGGTAAGCTGTAAAATGGTTCCTTTTGTTTTCCACTTTGCCTTAGTACCGCTGTTTACGTGCTGTATTCTCATTGTTATTACCCCCTTACTGAATATTTGTGTTAATGATCGTCCAGGTAAAGCTTACAGACTTCGCGCTACCTAAATTTCTTACTTTAAAGCCGTTACTTGCTTTATCGTAAACTTCAAGGTTTACCTTTCCAATGTCGTCGGCAGCTGTCACACACAAAGTAACGTCATAATGTGGCGTATTGGTTTGTGTATGTTCTGTACCGGCCGGAATAGGTACCAGGACGAACGGATAAGTAGTAGAAAAATATCCCCAGGCGTTCCGGTAATGTGGCTTCGCCCTGTAAGAAACGTTTTCAAAGTCTACCTGCATATCTGTTTTGTGTGCAAGTCCAGCCTGTCTAAGCGCTTCGGCAGCAATAGCACCGATAACGTTATGTGAAAAGCTGATACCGTCAGTCATACGGTTGCAGTCTGTAGAAGTTCTATCAGTGATACCACACGGTCGCCGATACCTTCCACATATGCGGAAATGTACTACGCCGTCTTCATGGACAACGATCCAGCTACAGCTTTCTTTTCGGCGGTTTGCCAAGCAAAGCTTTCCAATCTCTACAGTCAGCGTCGCCGAAGACTGGATACGATCGCCTTAATAAATTCTGGTACGTTTTCCTGTGCTAAAATTCTGATTTTGTCATTGTTCTTACTCTCCTTCTGGTTTTAATATTGATAAATCATTATCTTGTAAAGAAGTAGCGCTGCCACGCCAGGGCTTCTACAAACGTTTCCTTGCTGTCGTAGTTTCCAGCGTTTGCTTCAAATAGTACCGCGTGAATTCTCATGGACGACCATAGCTTTTAATATCTGGTTTAAGGTCTCCATGATCTGTATGTATAACGTGTCATGTAACACGCCAGGTCTTCGTCTTGTAATTCCTTAAAATACCTTGCTGGATAGTGTAAGAAGTCCGTTTATCAGATCATGGAAGGGACAGGCTTACGCCCCTTCACAAAATCCGTATCATTGTCAATAACCAGGCGGTTAAGGACACTTCCTACGCCAGCGTGGTACTTGTCTGCTTCTTTCTGTGACATACCGGCCGATACCAGTAAAAGGTGTGCCACTTCCCACATGAAATACTGGCGCTTTCTTGCCGGTGCTGCTTCCTGTGTAACCCGGATTTCCTGTACCCCTGGGTCTGCTTCATAGCTATACGGGTCATTTGAATTACAAACGCTGTAGGGTATCCGGTTTACTACAATCTTCTTCGGTAATTCAGTCATAGCCTAGTTCCCCTTTCAGTTCGTCTATAATGTCGCTGGCTTCGTCCTTAGACAGTTCTTCTAACGGTGTATCCGTGTAGTCTTCCAGGAAGCCACCCGTCTGGCCTAACAGCGTATCTATGTAGTCTAACTGGCTATCTGTCGCCATAAGTCCAAGTTCTTCCATAAGGTCTTTATCCATGCCGCCCACCACCTTTTACCTCATTTTTTATACATTCTTCGTCACGCTTACCGACAACGTTATGGAAATACTTACAGTACAATTCCCCTTTGAAGCGGTAGATACCGCCACACGTTTCGCTACAGGTATCCGGCTTTCCGCGTTTCGTAGAAAAAGTTACTACTTCCCCTTCCGGGCTTTTGGTAAGCTTCCTGGCTGCCATTAGTTTTCCCCTTTCCAGCCGTTCCAGGCTTTCCCTGTCTTATTACTGTGAAGGGTGTTAAACTGGTCTTCCAGCTGTTTTACAACTTCTTCTGCCTGTGAATAGTTTCTTACAATCCCGTCTTCGGCAATCTGTAAAAGGTATTCGTCGTCGGCGTAGTTTAAGTAGCGCCGGATACAGCTACAAAGGCTTTCGGAAAGCTTCTTAGTATTTAATACATCTGTCGGCGGTTCCCCATTTACCGCATAGCAGAAGATCACGGCTACGCTTCCTATATCGTCCTGTATGCACTTCGCGGTCATTTCATTACCCAGGTAGCTAAACTTAAGCGAAAGCGGGCGACGCGTATTAACGTTATCTGGGTTTATGGGCGGTAAGTCAAATTCCGGACGACGCTCTACGTGGTACGCTAAAATTTCCAAGCCTTTACCGATAGCGAATACACCGGGCGCCCCGCTTAAGCCGTCTGTAGGTGTCCAGCCTTCCATAAAACAACCACTTTCTACGTCCGCCTTTGTTTCAAGAAACATTTTCATAAGTTCGTCGGCGGTAGGTTCTTCCTTTTCCGGTACCATTTCTACCACATAATTACCTAGTGCTGTTACAATTATCATTCTGTACATCATGCCACCACCTTTAATAAAATCTGACCGATAATAATACCGGCTTCAATGATCGCCGCCACTTTCCAGTAAGTAACGCGCTTCGTTAAGGTCGTCGTTAATTTAATAAGGTTGTCTACCTTCTCTTTTCGCTGATCTGCCACTTTTGTAGTCTGTTCCATAATGCGTGTTACGTGTTCCAGTTCGACGGATTTCTTAGCAAGCTTCTGATTCGCTTCATTAAGTGAATACTGTAGCATTTCAATTTCCAGTTTGCTACCAGCCATAACTTCGCGCTTTTGCGGCTGCTTATATGGTTTTCCCATTTTATAACCCCCTCGCTTTCTCCCAGTCTTCCAGGCTCATTTTATTACCCCAGCTGTAGGCTACGCTGGCTTCTGCTTCCAGCTGTACAGGAAAATCCTTAAGTGGTGGAACTTCCATAACGGCTTTCTGCCATTTTGCGTAAGTATCTACAAGCGTAGTGTCGTCGTCCAGTTCTACGATAATTTCGTCGTGTATCTGGGCCACCATATCGGTATGTCCGTGTAACATGAAAGGCTTACAGCTTAACAGTTCTTTTGTTTCTGTAGCGTAGCCGTCCCACGGTTCTACAGCTATACCATTATGGCTTGCGGTATCCATACCACATTTTTCGTATACGGTATTCTGGGCGCGTTTCATAATATCGGCGGCGGAACCCTGTACCGGTGTATTCGCTGCCCGTCGTTCGTCCTCTGACCTTGTGTAACGGTTACTGCTGTTGATCGCCGGAAGCAGACGCTTATAACCGTAAATCGTTTCCGCGTACCCCGTTTCCCTGGCCTTTACCTTCGCTGCCACTTGCATACGTGGGATACCTGGGTACGTCTTCATAACGGCGTCTACGATCTTCTTACACTCTGGAAGGCTCTTACGAAGCCCCATTTTCTTAAAGGTTTTCTGTAAGGCGTGTTCTGTACCGCCGTAAACAGAACCGAAGTTTCCGGCTTTCGCTCCACTACGTTCGTGCTTCGTAACCTCTGCTTCCGGTTTACCCGTCATAGTAGCCGCTGTTTTTCTGTGTAGGTCTTCGTGATCTCTGAAAGCTTTACGCATAACTTCACACCCGGACTTCCAGGCAGTTAAACGAAGTTCAAAGCCGCTTTCATCTTCCAGAAGGAATACCTTACCCGGTTCCGCCTTATAGAAGTTTCGTACCCCCAGTTCGTCGTTATCCGGGCGCGGTACGTTCTGACCGTTTGGACTGTTGGACGCAAGGCGGGCCGTTTCTGTCCATGGCTCATACTTTGCGTGGATTCTTCCAGTAACAGGATTTACATATTTTTCGCGACCTTCTACGTGAGAAGATAACAAGGTAGCGTACTTCTGTATGGTCTGCATACTCTTTAAAAATTTAATACCAATGTCCTTATACGGGTGTTCTTCCCTTCGCGCGATTCTGATACGTTTAACCTCTGCTGTAGTATATTCGCGCGGCCATAAAAGGCGCTGATCTTGATAGGATAAGTCCGGGTCTACCATTTCCCATTCTTCCGGTAAAGGTGTTTCCAGATACTTTTCTTCGTCTGGGTCTTCCAGCTTATTTTCTAACATAAAGATCATATCCATAAGGGCGTTACTGTCCAGGCTAGGGTCTTTTGTTTTGTCAGACCAGGCAGCCGCCGGAAGCTTAAGCGTATCAAATACAAAAGATTTAACGTCTTTCGTTTTACCGCCGACACCTACGTTAAGGTCTTTTATGCCGACGCTTGCGGCCAGGTCCTTCATAGTCTGGGCGGCTATTTCGATCGCGTTCTTTGCTTCTTCTCTTTTAACCTGGGCTATGTCGCTGTCCCATTTCATACCCCAGTATTCCATAATACCGGTAACCCTTGTAAAAGGCATTTCGATATTTTTTAACCAGTCGGAATATGTCGGGTATACTTCGTTATCGTTGCTTATCTGTTTCGCTACTTCGTCCCAGTAAAGGTAATGCTGTACGGCGTAGTCGCTATCCTCACAGCAATAGCTTAAGGCGTCGTGTTCGTCGTTTGGTACCTGGTCGAAAAATAACGCCTGGTTACGTTCCAGGACAGAAGTAAATTCTGACATCTGTACGCCGAAGACTTCCTTCGTCATAGGCTTAAGACCTTTGCCAACGTAGGGGCGTTTCGGATTTTTGATTTTGTTCGGTAATAGCAGCTGTGATAACCTTATCCATGCTATGAACGGGTCAGCACATGGCATAAGGATATATTTACCGTACTTCGCCGTAAACTTCGTTTCAAAGTTCATGTTTACGGCAATCTTTATGATTTTATGGTTTGTAAAGAAATACTGTTCTAATGTGTCAAAAAGTCGTTTTCTGGCTTCGCTCCTTGATAAACCCGGCTCAAACTGATTAGCCCCCGGATTGTCAATAAAGATAGCCCTTGCTTCGTCACACGCTGCCGATAAAGACATAGCGCACACTTCCGCTTTCCATGGGTCAAGGTTGACGTCACGCGTCCAGCTGTCTAAGGCTTTTCCTGTTACTGTATTACCGTCTTCGTCTGTCGGCGGTATCCTGTGGTCTTTATCTCCACTTGTTTCGTAGTCGAAACCGCCTAACCCAGTTTCCTCACAACGGTTACAATAATCAATAACTTCCTGTATAGTAAGAAGCGGTCTGTAGTCTTTAAAACCTTGCTTACGAAGTTTCGGCCATTTAATCGCCCATTCTCCCGGACGCTTTCTTGTCTGCATACAGTCCGCCAGGGAAGAACCTACAGCTTTATTGTCTGTAGGTTTTGCTACTGCCGTAGCGACTGGCTTTTTAATCTGTGCTGCAAGACCGCCGGAAGCTGGGAACATATTACTTAAATTCAATATAGAACCCCCTTCTTTAAATGTCGTTTTCCATGTGATCGAATAATCCCATTTCAAAACACTTTGATATATAAGAGTTAAACCGCGGCGTTTTTCTATATCCGCCACTTGTCATAGTCAGCATACGAAGGCGGACACACTGGTTAATAATAGCCTTTGCTTCTTCCTTCTCAATGCTTAACATAGCTTCTACGTCGCCAAGTCGTAAATATTTCTGTCTGGCGAAAAGGTCTATAAATTCGTTATACTTACTGGCACCCTTTAAGGTATCCAGCTTTCTTAACTCATTTGTAATCTTGTCGAATTTATCCCCTACTATTTCTTCTGATACTGCCAGTCGTGCATAGTAATTAAGTCCACAACCAGGGGCGTTATACAGCTGTACCAGATAATCATAAATAAAGTTTACGTGTGCCGGGTAAACGGTAATTCGTTCCCCGCTTTCGTCTACACTGTGCGTAAGTGAAGCAAGGGCCACGGCCAAACGTGCCACCTTGTTACGCTGATCGGAAGGCGATACCAGCGGAATATCTGTAGCGTTTCCGTATACCTTAGACAGCTTCGTAGCTGTTTCCAGAATAGCGTCTACAGTGTCGGGTAAAAACACAACCTGTTCCGGTGTTCTGCTCCATGCGAACAACACGTTATTTTTTAAAGCGTCGTCGCTCATGGTTCGCGGAAATGACGGAAGCGACCGGTTATACTTTTCCGGGTCTACGTCGGTCGATCTCATAAATATAGCGAAGTCGAAGCGTCGTATATCCTCATTGTTAAATACGTCCTTA